>Ga0308175_100000139_pt1 | contig 55669 bp, 48 predicted proteins | sample PhyCR1_3_FD_203893 | JGI IMG/M metagenome (GOLD analysis project Ga0308175, IMG submission 203893) | Soil microbial communities from UC Gill Tract Community Farm, Albany, California, United States - DLSLS.C.R1 | ecosystem: Environmental > Terrestrial > Soil > Agricultural land | place: USA...
GCTCGTTCGAGACGTACCAGAACTTCGACGCCTGGTTGACGAGGCAGTCCAGCGCCAGCAGCAGGAAGTCGCCGAACATGATCTCGAACACCGGGCGCATGCCGGTGACCGCGCTGCCGAAGCCCGCGCCGGCGATCGCCAGCTCGGAGATCGCCGTGTCGAACACGCGCCCCGGGTGGCGCTCCAGCAGTCCGGTCGTGGCGGCGAACACCCCGCCGGCGGCGGCGACGTCCTCGCCGAAGAAGATCACGCGCTCGTCACGCGCGAGCTCCTCGTCGAGCGCGTCGCGGACGGCGTGGCGGAACTCGATGTCGGTCATCGCTGACGGTCTCCTGGGTGAGGGTGGGGACGGCTCACAGCAGGAGCCCCATCGGTGACTGCAGGCGGTCGCGCACGGCCGCGAGGAACGCGGCCGCGTCCGCGCCGTAGAGGATGCGGTGGTCGGCGGTGAGCGTGAGCGAGCAGATCCAGCGCGCGACGATCTCGCCCTCGCGCACGACCGCGCGCCGCTCGGCGGCGCCGACGGCGAGGATCCCCGCCTGGCCCTGGTTGAGGATCGCCGTGAAGGAGGCGATCCCGAACATGCCGAGGTTCGAGACGGTGAAGGTCCCGCTCGCCAGCTCGGCCGGCGTGACGGAGCCCTCGCGCACGGCGCCGGCGAGCCGGCGCGCCTCGCGCGCGATCGCGCCGAGCGACTTCTCGTCGGCGTCGCGGATCGTCGGCACGACGAGCCCGTCGGGCCGCGCGACGGCGATCCCGACGTTGACGCGGCCGAACAGCTCGAACGCGCCGTCGTGCCAGCGCCCGTTCGCGCGCGGCACGTCGCGCAGCGCGCGCGCGACCGCCTTCACGACGAAGTCGTTGAGGCTCGGCAGCGGCTCGCCCTCGCCCAGCTCGCCGCGCAGCTGCTCGCGCAGCTCGACGGCGGCCTGCATGTCGACGTCGATCGTCGTGGTGAACTCGGGGATCGTCGCCTTCGCCTCGGCCATCCGCCGCGCGACGACCTGCTGCGCGCGCGTCGGCTGCTCGACCGCCAGCTCGCCGCGGCCGCCGGCCTCGGCGGCCGCCGGCTCGGTTGGCTGCGCCTGCGCGTCCGGCGCGGGCGCGGCGGCGGCGGCGGGCGCGGCGGCGGCGCCGGCCTGCGGCTGCGCCGCGAGCACGTCCGCCTTGACGATGCGGCCGCCCGGGCCGCTGCCGACGATCGCCGCCAGCTCGACGCCGAGGTCGGCGGCGATCCGGCGCGCGAGCGGCGAGGCGTTCGCGCGGCCGGGGCGCGCACCTTCGGAGGGGATCTCCGCGGCCGGCGCGCGCTCGTCCGTGGGAGCCGCGGGCGGCTGCGCCGGCGCAGGGTCGGGCGCGGGCGCGGGCGCGGCGGCCGGGGCCGCCGGCGCGCTCGCCGTCGGGTCGAGCGCCGTGCCGGCCGGGTGGATGCGCGCGACCGGCGCGCCGAGCGCGACCGTCTCGCCCTCGGCGACGAGCACCTCGACCACTCCGGCGGCCTCCGCCTCGTAGGTCACGGTCGCCTTGTCGGTCTCGATCTCGATCAGGTCCTCGCCGCGCGCGACCTCGTCCCCGCTGGCGACCAGCCAGCGCACGATCGTCGCCTCCTCCATCGAGTCGGAGAGACGGGGCATCGCGACCTCGACCACGGTCGCGGGGCTCACGGCGCGAACTCCCGCACCGGAGCGCTCGGGTCGGGCCACGGGGCCGTCAGCGCGCGCTCGCACACCAGGTCGATCTCGGCCTGGACCTCGTCGTCGACCGCCGCGATCTGCTGCTCGCTCATCCCGTGGCGCTCCGCCAGCGCGCGGCGCGCGACCACGAGCGGCTCGCGCGTCTTCCACTCGTCCAGCTCGCCCGGCTTGCGGTACTTCGCCGGGTCGCTGCGCGAGTGGCCGACGAGCCGGTACGTGAGCGACTCCACGAACGCCGGGCCCTCCCCGCAGCGGGCGTGCTCGAGCGCGCGGCCGGCCGCCTCGCGCACCGCCCACACGTCGTTGCCGTCGACCGACTCGGCCGGGATGCCGAAGACGCGCGGACGGTCGACGATCGCGCCGGCCGTCACCGTGTGCGTCGGCGTGTACTCCATGTAGAGGTTGTTCTCGCAGACGAACACCATCGGCAGGCGCTCGACCTGCGCGAAGTTGAGGCACTCGTGGAAGTAGGCCTGGTTGGTCGCGCCGTCGCCGAAGAACGCGACCGCGACGTTCGGCATGCCGCGGTGCTTGAACGCGAGCGCCGCGCCGAGCGCGGCCGCCATGCTCGCGCCGACGATGCCGAAGCAGCCGATCAGCCCGTGCTCGAGGTCGACGACGTTCATCGAGCCGGCGCGGCCGCCGCAGATGCCGGTCGCGCGGCCGCACAGCTCGTCCATCAGCGCCTGCGCCGGGGTGCCGAGCGCGAGCGCCGCGCCGTGGCCGCGGTAGGTCGCCGCCACGCGGTCGCCCTCGCGCAGCATCGAGACGACGCCGACGGCGCTCGCCTCCTGGCCGGAGTAGAGGTGCGTCGTGCCGTAGATCTCGCTCTTGAGGAACAGCGCCTGCACGGCGTCCTCGAAGCGGCGGATCTCGACCATCCGCCGGTACAGCCCGACGTCCGTCGCGGCATCGGCGTCCGGCGCGGGCGCCGCTCCGTTCCGTCTCCGCGCGGCCTCCTGAACCGCCGCTCGTCGCTCAGCCATCGCCAATTCCCCTCTCTTGCCTCGTGGGCGGCCGCCGCCGAGCTGTCGGGCTCCTTCGGACCTGCCCTTCCTGATCTAGAGCATACGATGTTCGTATACCGAGCGTCAAATCGGATCCAATCAGCGGCGCGCTGGCCCGAGCCACGAGCTCGGTCAGCAAAGCCAGTCTTCATCGAAGATTACCGGTAGCGACGAGTGGTTGTCCCGCTCGGAGCGACGGGAAAGCGGAGCTGTGATCTGTGTACAAGGCAGCGCCGAGTGGCGCATCGCGAGATCCTTGACGTATACAATCGCTGAGAGTCCGCGCCATGTCCATGACCCCCTCGCTCGACGCGACCGAGTTCGCCTACCAGGAGATCCGCCGCCGGATCCTCGACGACGTCTACGCGCCGGGGAGCCGTCTGCCGGAGGCCGAGGTCGCCTCCTCGCTGGAGCTCAGCCGCACGCCGGTGCGCTCGGCGCTCGTGCGGCTCGACGTCGAAGGGCTCGTCGAGCTGATCCCGAACCGCGGCGCGTTCGTCGCGAAGTGGTCCCCGGCCGACGTCGAGGAGATCTTCGGGCTGCGGATCGCGCTCGAGCCGCTTGCCGCGGCGCTCGCGGCGCGGCACATCCGCCCGGCGGAAGTGGCCGAGCTGCGCAGCCTCGCGGCGCAGATGGAGGGCGCGCTCGAGTCATCCGGGCCCGAGCGCTCGCACGTCGACGCCTCGACCGAGCTCAACGCGCAGTTCCACCGCGTCCTGATCGACGCCGCGCGCAGCCATCACCTGCGCTCGATGCTCTCCTCGGTGATCGAGTTCCCGCTGATGCACCGGACGATCGGCGAGTTCGAGCCCGAGCGCCTGTGGCACGCCTGGGCTGAGCACCGCGAGCTGATCGCCGCGGTGGAGGCGCGCGACGAGCGGCTCGCCGAGTCGGTGATGCACACGCACGTGCTCGCCGCGCGCGACGTGATCCGCCGGATGCTGTGGCGCGCGGCGACGGCGCCGGCCGCCTGAGCGACGCGGTCAGGCGCGCCGCAGCGCGTCGGTGCGGCGCGCGAGCAGCGCTCGCTGCGCGGTGCGCAGGTGGGAGCGCATCGCCGCCTCCGCCCATTCCGCATCGCCCTGCTGGAGCGCCACGACGAGCTCGCGGTGCTGCGCGACCGCGATGCGCGCGTCGTCCTCCTCCAGCTGGCGGCCGTCGCGCAGCAGCGGCAGCTCGTACAGCCCGGCGATCAGCCCCGCGAGCCGCGGCCGGCGGCTCATCGCGGCGACCGCGAGATGGAAGTCGCGGTTGAGCCGCGCCGCCTGCTCGACCTCGCCGCCGGGCGCCAGCGCGCGCTCCATCGCCTCGACGTTCGCGGCCAGCCGCTCGACCTCGTCCTGCTCGCGCGCGCGCGCGGCCACGCCCGCGGCCTGCGCCTCGAGCGCCTCGCGCACGCGCAGCAGCTCGTCCGCGTCGATCGTCGTCTCCGCCGCGACGACCGCGCCGCGCTTGGGCGTGAGGTGCACGAAGCCCTCCGCGTCGAGTCGCACGAGCGCCGCGCGGATCGGCGTGCGGCTCATCGCGAGCGTCTCGCTCAGGCTCGCCTCGGTCAGCCGTGCGCCCGGGCCGAGCTCCCCCGTGCTGATGTTGCGGCGGATCTCCTGGTAGGCGCGCTCGGCGGCGTCGCCTGAGCGTCCCCGCTCGTCCGTGCTGGGCGTCATCGCGGCGCCGATCGTACCGGCGTCGGCGGCATCGTCAGCGCCCCGGCTCGATCGCGTACGTGCGCAGCGCGGTGCCCGAGAAGAGGGCGGTGCGCTCGGAGCCGCTCAGCTCCGCGGTGATCGCGTCGAACGCCGCCCACATGTCCGCGTAGCTCGCGGCCGCGCGGTCGACCGGGTAGTTGCTGCCGAGCATGCAGCGCTCCGGCCCGAACAGCTCGATCGCCTCCAGCAGCAGCGGGCGCGCGCTCTGCACCGTCCACTGCGGCCCGAACAGCGCCAGGCCGGAGATCTTCAGCACCGAGCGGGGGACGCGCTCGGCGAAGCGCGCGAGCCCGTCGCGCCACACCCGCATCCCGTCCTCGTCGCCGAGCGGCGGGAAGCCGGTGTGCTCGACGATCACCGTCAGCTGCGGCAGCGCCGCGCACACGTCCGCCGCGTAGGCGAGCTGGTGATGCCAGACGAACAGGTCGAAGGACAGCTCGTGCTCGGGCAGCCGCGCGAGCCCGGCGCGCCACGCCGGGTCGAGCAGCATGTTCTCGCGCGGCAGGTCGGCGCGCGTGGAGGCCGGGTCGAACCACGCCTCCTGCCGGATCCCGCGCATCGGCGCGAACGCGCGATGGCGCTCGAGCACGTCGTCGAGGTCGGGCGCGCGCAGGTCGGCGTAGGCGACGTAGGCCATCGGCGCGACCGGCTCGGGCAGCGTCGCCAGCCAGGCGGTCTCCCGCACCGGGTCGGTCGCGTGGTCGACCTCCGCCTGCACGTGGACGCCGGCGAGCAGGTCCAGCTCGCCGACGTCCGCCTGCCAGTCGTGCGGCAGGTAGCCGTCGCGCAGGAACTCCAGCCCGCTGCCCGCGATCCACGGGTAGTCGAAGCGCCCCAGGTCGAGGAAGTGCAGGTGCGAGTCGACGATCGGCGGCGGGGCGGCGGTCACTCGCCGAACTCCCACGACATCATCCCCTCCGGGCCCATCGCCAGCATGCCGCCGTCGACCTTCAGGTCAGCGCCGTTGACGAACGAGGCCTCGTCGGAGGCGAGGAACGCGATCGCCTGCGCGATCTCCGACGGGTCGGCGGTGCGGTCGGCGAGGTTGTACGCGCCCCAGATCTTGTCCCATCTCGGACGGTCGCCGCCGGCCGCTCTGGCGAGCACCTCGGTCCACGTGAAGCCGGGGCTGACGCTGTTGACGCGCACCTTGCGCGGCGCGAGGTCGAGCGCCTGGCAGCGCGTCAGCGAGTGCACCGCGCCCTTCATCGCGTTGTAGGTCCAGCGGTTCGGCTCGGCGACGTATCCGGAGATGCTCGCCAGGTTCACGACGGCCGGATGCGCCGAGCGCCCGAGCGCGTCCGCGGCGGTGGCGACGAGCGCCGCGGGCGCGTGCAGGTTGACCTCGAACGTGCGCCGCCACTGCTCCGGCGTCGCCTCCAGGCCGGCGAGCAGGAACACGGCCGCGTTGTTGACGAGCACGTCGAGCACGCCGTCGGGGCCGCTGCCCTGCTCGACGATGCGCCGCTGCGCATCCGGATCGGTGACGTCGGCGGCGAGCGGCGTGAAGCGCTCGGCCAGCTCGCCGAGCTGCCCGACGTAGCGCTCCAGCAGCTCGTCGTCGACCTCGACGCCCAGCACGTGCGCGCCCTCCTCGAGGAAGCGGCGCGCGGTCGCGGCGCCGATCCCGCCGCCGCAGCCGGTCACGACGACGCGGCGGCCGGCGAAGCGCCCGCCGGGCGGCGCGATCTCGGCCGGGTCGATGTACGTCGCCAGCGACGTGATGCGCTCGCCGTCGCCGCGCATCACGTTGACGCCGCGCAGCCTGCGCTCGTTGCCCTGCGGATCGCGGAAGAGCGCGCGGAACTCGAGCGCCGCCTGCTCGGCGCCGCCGAGCACGCGCGTCACCTCGACCGACAGCTCCGGGTACTGCGCCGCGCTGTCGGCGTAGAACGGGCGGATCTGGTCGACGCCGCGCAGGCGGATGCTCGGCCCCTCCCATTCCGCGTCCGGCACGAAGAAGGACATGATGCGATCCAGGTCGCGCGACTCCTCCGCCTTCCAGTACTCGCGCGTGATCTCCTCGATGGTCCTCATGTCCGGCCCGTCTCCTCTCGTTCGTCGTCGACGCGCGGCGTCGCCGCGTCGTCCCCTCCAGTCATCTGCAGCACGATCGCCTCCGCGCTCATGCCCTCGCCGGACAGCTCCGCGACGACCGTCCCGCGGCGCAGCACGAGCACGCGGTCGCACAGCTCCACGAGCTCCTCCGGCTCGCTCGAGCCGATCACGCAGGCCTTGCCCTCCGCCGTCAGCTCGCGCAGCAGCGCGTGCACGGCGGCGCGCGCGACCACGTCGACGCCGACGGTCGGGTCCTCGAGCACGAACACCTCGCCGCCGGCGTACAGCAGCCGCGCCAGCAGGCCCTTCTGCTGGTTGCCGCCCGACAGCTGCCCCATCCGCATCGTCAGCGACGGCACGCCGACGCGCCGCGCGACCGGCTCAGCCGCGCGCAGCTCGCGCTCGCCCGTCGTCATGCCGCCGCGCGCGGCCCGGCCGAGCGCCGCCAGCACGACGTTGTCGCACACGCTGCTGGCCGGCAGCGAGGCGGCGGCGCGCGAGGGCGGCAGGTAGCCGACGCCGCGGCGCAGCGCCTCGCGCACCGAGCCGACGGGACGGCCGCGCATCCGCACGGCGCCCGCGAGCGGACGGCCCGCGCCGCTGATCGCCGCGAACACCTCCTCGACGCCCGAGCCGGGCAGGCCGGCGAGCCCGAGCACATCGCCTGACTCGACGGCGAACGAGACCTCGCGCAGCCGCCCGCCGGCAAGTCCCTCCACCTCCAGCAGCGTTCTGCGCGGGCCGGCGTGCGCGCGCGGCGCGCGCGGCGGCCGCTGCGCGACAGCCTCCCGCTCCGCCTCGGCCTCCTGTCTGGCGATCGAGCGCACGAGCGCATCGACCGTGATCTGCTCGCCGCGCAGCTGGCCCGCGCGCGCGCCGTCGCGCATCAGCGTGACGACGTCGCACAGGCGCTGGACCTCGGCGAAGCGGTGCGAGATGTACAGGATCGCGATCCGCTCGCGCTTGAGCGCCTCGACGACGTCGATGACGGCCCCGGCGTGCTCCGCCGTCATGCCGGCGGTCGGCTCGTCGAAGATCACCACGGCGGCGTCGCGGTGCAGCGCCTGCGCGACCGCGACGGTCTTCTGGTCCGGCGGCGACAGCGTGCCGACCTCGCGGTCGAGGTCGAAGGAGGCGCCGAGCCGGTCGAGCGCGTCGCGCGCCTCCGCCCGCGCGCGACGGTCGAGCACGAAGCCGCCGCGGCGCGGCTCGGAGCCGAGCGTCACGACCTGCGCGACGGTCATCTCCGCGAGCACCGCCAGCTCCTGCGGCACCGACACGACGCCGTGGTGGATCGCCTCGCGCGGGCTGCGCGGCGCGAACGGCTCCCCGCGCAGCCGGGTCGCACCCGCATCGGGGCGCACGCGGCCGGTGATCGCGTTCACGAGCGTGCTCTTGCCGGCGCCGTTGGGGCCGATCAGGCCGTGCACGACGCCCGGCTCGAGCGCGATGTCGACGCCGCGCAGCGCATGCACGCCGCCGAAGCGCTTCGACAGCCCCTCGGCGACCAGGACCGCCGCGCTCATGACTGCTCGCGCCGCGTCACGAGCACCGCCACGAGCAGGACGAGACCCTGCACGAACACCGTCAGCCACGGCGGCGAGTCGATGATCGTCAGGCCGGTCGTGAGCGTGCCGATGAAAAGCGCACCGAACAGCGTGCTCCACGGTCCGAAGCGCCCGCGACCGGTCGCAGCCGCGCCGAGGAAGGCCGCGGTGTACGGCGCGAGCAGCAGGCCGGAGCCGCTGTCGGGGAAGTGCTGCGAGGCGCGTGAGACGATGATGACCGACGCGAGGCCGGCGCACGCGCCCATCAGCATGAAGCCGTAGACGGTGCTGCGCTGGACGGTCAGCCCCGCCAGCCGCGCGGCGGTCGCGTTCGAGCCGATCGCCTTGATCGCGCGCCCGTAGGTCGTGTAGCGCACCAGCACCCAGACGACCGCGACGAGCAGCAGCGCGACGATCGTCGCGCTGCTGAGCGTCAGGATGCGGCGGGTGGTCAGCTCCAGGTAGTCGATGCGCAGGTCGGTGACGGGGTTGTCGCTCGTCAGCAGGCGCTCGAGGCCGGTGACGACCGACCCCGCCGCCAGCGTGACGATGAACGCCGGCGCCTTCCCGTAGGCGACCGCGAGGCCGTTCGCCACGCCGACGAGCGCCCCGACGCCGATCGCGAGCAGCACCGCGAGCCACGCCGGCGAGTCCCATTGCGCGGAGGCGATCGCCGAGACGGCGCCGGTGAGGCCGATCGTCGCCGCGAACGAGAGGTCGAACTGGCCGATGATCAGCACGACCGTCAGGCCGGCGCCGAGGATCAGCAGCAGCGCCGCCTGGTCGAGGATCGTGCGCGCGTTGTCGAGCGTCGGGAACGTGTCCGGCGCGTCGATCGAGAAGAACGCGATCATCGCCGCGAAGACCGCCAGCCCGCCGAAGCGGGCCAGCAGTTCCGAGCCGGCGAGGCCGGTCCGACGATCGCGGATGCGATCGCTCACTTGGCGTACTCCTGCTGCCAGCGGTCGAGGTACGGCTTGACGACGTCGTCGATCGAGACGGGCCCGCTCTGCCCCTCGGGCGGGAGCTGGTCGCGCGGGATGACGGCGTAGTCGTATCTGGCCTCGGCCGGGAAGCGCTCGATCGGCTTGCCGCCGACGAAGTGCTTCAGCAGCTGGTCGATCGCGATCGGCGCGGCCGCCGCGACGTTGCCGTCGGTGAGCGCGACGATGTTGTCGTTCACGCGCGCGAGCGGCACGTTGATGTCGTCCGCGTAGAACGCGTAGACCTTGATCTGGTCCTGCTTGTTGGCCTGCTTGATCGCGTCGAGCGCCGGGGCGGTCCAGACGTCGAGCACCGGCACGATCGCGTCGAGGTCCGGGTTCGCCGTGATGATGTCCGAGGCCTTCTTGCGGCCCTCGTTCTGGTCGAGCGCGGTGTCGACGTTGGCGACGACCTTGATGCCGGCCGCCTCGAGCGTTCTCTTGACGACGTCGTCGCGAGGTCTCGCCGCCCACAGCAGGTTCGACGTCAGGATCGCGACCTCGTCGCCGGGCTTGAGGTCCTGCGCCATCTGGTCGGCGAGCGGCTGCGCGAGGTCGGCCTCGACCTCGCCGTACTCGCCGGCGAGCAGTCTGTTGACGCTCTCGATCGGCTCGTCCTGGCCCGTGATCGTGATGACCGGGATGCCGGCCTGCTGGGCCGCGACGAGCTGCGGACGGATCAGGCGCGGGTCGAGCGCCGAGTCGATGATTGCGTCGACTCTCTGGTCGATCATCGTCTGCACCGCCTGCGCGCCGGCCTGCGGGTCGCCGTTGGCGTCGACGAACTTGACCTTCCAGCCGGTCGGCGCGACGGCCGCCTGGAATGCCTCCCACATGCGCTTCTGGAAGGCGCCGCTCTTGAGCACGTCGATGTAGCCGATCGTCTTGTGCGGCACGTCGAGCTTGCCGGCCGAGGCCGTCGTCGCGGACGTGTCGGAGCCGTTGTCCGAGCCGCAGCCGGCGAGCGCCAGCGCGCCGACCGTCAGCAGGGCGGCGAGCGCACGGGCTCGCCGGATTTGGGGGGTGACCTTCAACACAGCTCTCCTCACTCGTGTTGCCTGGGGATCCGTCAAGCCGGGGTCGTGCGCATCGACACCGTCTTGAAGTGGGTCATGCGGCGCATGACGTGCAGCGGGCCCTCCTTGCCCATGCCGCTGTCCTTCACGCCGCCGTAGGGCATCTGGTCCGGCCGGAAGGTCGAGACCTCGTTGACGTGCACGCCGCCGACGCGCAGCGCTCTGACGAGCGCCAGCGCGGTCGGCAGCGAGCTCGTGAAGACGCCCGCCTGCAGCCCGTACGGCGAGGCGTTGGCGAGCGCGACGGCCTCGTCGAGGTCGTCGAAGGCGCCGACCGCCACGACCGGCCCGAACACCTCCTCGCGGTTCAGGCGCATGCGGTCGTCGAGGCCGGCGATCAGCGTCGGCTCGATGAGGCGACCGTCACGGCCGCCGCCCACGAGCACCTCCGCGCCGTGCGCGCGCGCGTCGTCGATCAGCTGCTCGATGCGGAGCGCGCTCGCGTCGTCGATCACGGGGCCGACGTCGGTCGCCTCCTCGCGCGGGTCGCCGGCGCGCAGCGCGCGCACGCGCGGCGCGAGCGCGTCCAGCACGTCGTCGTAGCGCTCGCGCGCGACGAGCAGCCGCTGCACCGAGATGCACGACTGGCCGTTGGCGGTGAAGCCGCCGATCGCGCAGCGCTCCACGAGCAGCGCGAGGTCGGCGTCGGCGGCGACGATCGTGGCGGCGTTCGAGCCGAGCTCGAGCAGCAGCTCGACGGCACCGGACTGGCGCGCGATCGCGTGGCCGGCCGGCGAGGAGCCGGTGAACGAGATCAGCCGCACGCGCGGATCGGTCGTCAGCGCGACGCCGACCTCGACGCCGCCGCTCACGACGCTCACCGCGGCGGGCGGCCAGCCGGCGTCGATCGCCGCGTGTGCGAGCGCGAGCGTGGTGAGCGGCGCGCGGTCCGGCGGCTTGAGCACGATCGGGCAGCCGGCGCCGATCGCCGGCCCGAGCTTGTGGGCCCCGATCAGCAGCGGGTAGTTGACGGCGGTGAGGCCCGCGACGACGCCGATCGGCTCGGCGAGCGTGAGCGCCAGCCGGTCGCCGACGCCGGCCAGCGCGTCGAGCGGCAGCACCTCGCCCGCCAGCCGGCGCGCGGCGTCGGCGCAGAAGCGCAGCGTCGAGACCGTCCGCGCGACCTCGGCGCGGCAGTCGCGGATCGTCTTGCCGGTCTCGCCGACGAGCGTCGCGGCGAGCGACTCGGCCTGTGCGGCCAGCGTCTCGGCCATGCGCTCGCAGATCGCGGCGCGCGCAGCGCGGTCGAGCGCGGCGGCGTCCTCGCGCGCAGCCTCCGCGGCCGCGACGGCGTCGGCCACGTCGGCGGGCGACGCGACCGCGGCGCGCGCCACCAGCGCGTCGTCCCACGGCGCGCGCACGTCGAGCGCGCCGACGCCGCTGCGAGCGCTGCCGCCGATCAGCAGCGGCCGCACGAGCATTCCATCTTCGTATCCGCCATGGACCGTCTTCGTATGCAATTTAGCCATACCGGCGGACTCTCCTCGATGGCCCACAACGCGCACTTTGCACTATGCTGGGCTGCAATGCAAGGCGATCTAGGGAATGGCGTGGCGACACCAGACGGTATACGAATAGATCCAGATTGTGTACTGGAATCCACGGAGGGGACCCAGCGCGACGGCGTCGGCGGCCCGCTCGCCGGACTGCGCGTAATCGAGCTCGGCTCGTTCATCGCGGGGCCGTTCGCGACCCGCGCGATGGCCGACTTCGGCGCCGACGTGATCAAGGTCGAGAGCCCGCGGGCGCCGGACCAGATGCGCCACTGGGGCCGCCACCGCTACCGCGACCACGCGCTGTGGTGGCCCGTGCAGTCGCGCGGCAAGCGGCTCGTGACGCTCGACCTCGCGCAGGAGGAGGGTCAGCGGCTGCTGCTGCGCCTGCTCGGCGAAGCCGACGTGTTCGTCGAGAACCTGCGGCCCGGGACGCTGGAGCGCTGGAACCTCGCGCCCGAGCGCCTGCTCGAGGTCAACCCGCGGCTGATCGTGGCGCGCATCTCCGGCTACGGCCAGACGGGCCGCTACCGCGACCGCGGCGGCTTCGCGGCCGTGGCGGAGGCGCTCGGCGGCCTGCGCCACATCAACGGCTACCCCGACCAGCCGCCGCCCCGCGCCGGCATCTCGCTCGGCGACTCGCTCGCCTCCCTGTTCGCGCTGCAGGGGATCCTCAGCGCGCTGTGGTGGCGCGACGCGCGCGGCGGCGAGGGCCAGGTGATCGACGTCTCGCTCGTCGAGTCGTGCTTCGCGCTGCTGGAGAGCGCGGTGCCCGAGTACGACCGCCTCGGCGTCGTACGTGAGCCGAGCGGCACCGGGCTCGCGCGGCTCGTGCCCTCGAACATCTTCCGCTGCGCCGACGAGCGCTGGGTCGTGATCGCGGCCAACGCCGACAACCTCTTCCGCCGCCTCGCGACGGCGATGGGACAGCCCGAGCTGGCGGACGACGCGCGCTACGCGACGCACGACGCGCGCGCCGACCACCAGCAGGAGCTGGAGGCGCTGATCGCCGCATGGACCGGAGAACGCGACGCCGCCGAGGTCGATCGGCTGATGGCCGAGGCGGGGGTGCCGTGCGGCCCGATCTACTCGCTCGCGGACATCTTCGCCGACCCCTACTTCCGCGAGCGCGAGCTGCTCGTCGAGACGGAGGACCCGGAGATCGGCGCCTACACGGCTCCGGGCGTCGTGCCGAAGCTCTCGCGCACGCCGGGCGCGGTGCCGCCCGCCGCGAGCTGGGAGCCGGGGCACGACAACGCCGCTGTGCTGGGCGAGCTGCTCGGCCTCGACGAGACGACGCTCGCCGACCTCGCCGAACGGGGCATCACATGAGCGTGCGCATCTGCGACGTCGGGCCGCGCGACGGCCTGCAGAACCACCCCACCGCGCTGACGCCCGCGCAGCGCGCGGAGCTGTGCCGGCGGCTCGCCGGCGCCGGCGTGCGCCACGTCGAGGCCGTCAGCTTCGTGCGCGAGGACCGCGTGCCGCAGATGGCCGGCGCCGAGACGGTGGTCGGCGAGCTGGCGGCGGATCCCGGGCTCGACGCCGGCACGACCTTCTCGGCGCTCGTGCTGAACGCACGCGGCTACGCGCGCGCGGAGGCGGCCGGGGTGCGCGAGATCCATCTCGCCGTGATGGCGACCGAGGCCTTCAGCATGCGCAACTGCAACGCGACGGTCGAGCAGTGCCTGCGCGACGCCGCCGAGATCGTCGAGCGCGCGCACGCCGCCGGGGCGCGCGTGGCCGCGACCGTCAGCGTCGCCTTCGGCTGCCCGTTCGAGGGGCGCGTCGATCCGCGCGCCGTCGTCGCGATCGCCGAGCGGCTGGCGGCCGCCGGCGCCGACGAGCTGATGCTCGCCGACACGATCGGCTGCGCGATGCCGCACCAGGTCGCGGAGCTGCTCGACGCGCTCGGCGAGCTCGGCGTGCCGCGCGGCGTCCACCTGCACAACACGCGCAACGCCGGCTACGCGAACGCGCTGCGCGCGATCGAGCACGGCGCGACGATCCTCGAGGCGTCGATCGGCGGTCTCGGCGGCTGCCCGTTCGCACCGAACGCGACCGGCAACGTGGCGACCGAGGACCTCGTCGACCTGCTGCACGGCGAGGGCGTCGAGACGGGGATCGACGTGGAGGCGTTGATCGCCGTCGCCGCTTGGCTGGAGCCGCTGCTCGGCACCCCGCTGCCGGGCTACCTGCATCGCGCCGGGACGTTCCCGGCCACCCCCGAGAGGAGAGCAGCATGACCGTCACCTCGCCCGCGATCGACGATCTCGCGGGTCGCAGGGCCGTCGTCACCGGCGCCGCGAGCGGCATCGGCCGGGCGACGGCCGAGCTCCTGCTGAGCCGCGGCGCGACCGTCTTCGCCGTCGACCTGAGAGTCTCGGACGCGCTGGAGGAGTTGGCCGACAGAGGCGCGCGGGCACTCGCCTGCGACGTCACGAGCGCCGAGGACCGCCGCTCGCTGGCCGAGCTGACGAGCGCCTCCGACTTCCTCGTCAACTCGGCCGGGGTCATCCGCCTGCCGGCGCTCGAGGACGCGAGCGAGGACGACTGGGAGCTGCTGTTCGCGGTCAACGCGAAGGCGGTCTTCTTCCTCTGCCAGCAGCTCGGCGGCCGGCTGCGGCCGGGCGGCGCGATCGTCAACCTCGCCTCGATCGCCGCGCGCAACGCGGGCAACACCGAGACCGGCGTCTACGCCGCCACGAAGGCGGCCGTGCTGTCGATCACGCGCACGTTCGCGCACGCCTACGCGGCCCGCGACGTGCGCGTCAACGCGGTCGTCCCAGGCCTGATCGACACGCCGATGCAGGACCACGTCGTCGAGAGCATCGCGGCGGTGCGGCACGCCGACGAGGCGCAGATCAGCGCGCAGCGGACCGCGAACGTGCCGCTCGGCCGGCTCGGCTCCGCGCGCGAGTGCGCCGAGGCGATCGTGTGGCTGCTCTCGCCCGCGAGCGCGTACCTCACCGGCCAGGCGATCGCCGTCGACGGCGGCGCCACGATGCTGTGATGCGCCCGCTCGAAGGACATACCGCAGTCGTGACGGGCGGCTCGCGCGGCATCGGCCGCGCGATCGCGCTCGGGCTCGCCGACGCCGGCGCGAACGTCGCCAGCCTGCACCTGCCGGACCCGCGGTACGCCGACGACACCGCCGCGGCGATTCGCGCGCGCGGGCGCGAGGCGCTGCTCGTCGAGGGCAGCATCGCCGACGAGGACGCCGTCGAGGCGTTCGCCGCGCGCGTGGAGGACGAGCTCGGCCCGATCGACGCGTGGGTCAACAACGCCGGCGCGCTGCTCGTGCGCCCGCTGCTGGAGCAGACGCTGCAGGAGTGGCGCGAGCTGATGGCGGTCGACCTCGACGGCTGCTTCCTCGGCTGCCGCGCCGCCGCGCGCCGGATGGTCCCGCGCGGTCGCGGGCGGATCGTGAACATCACGTCGGTCACGGCGCGCCAGCCGATCGCCACGCTGAGCGCGTACGTGGCGGCGAAGGCCGGCGTCGTGGGCCTCACGCGCGCGCTCGCGCTCGAGCTGGCGCCGGCCGGCGTCACCGTCAACGCCGTGGCGCCCGGCGCGGTGCTGACGCCGATGACGGAGGCCGGCTACACGCCCGGGCAGAGAGCGGCCTACGAGGCGCGCATCCCGCTCGGGCGCGTGAGCGTCCCGGAGGACCTGGCCGGCGCGGTCGCCTACCTGGTCTCCGACGCGGCCGGCTACGTCACCGGCCATGAGCTGCTCGTCGACGGCGGGCTCGCGATCAACGGCACCGTGCCGCCGATCGCGAGCTGAGCTTCAAGCCGTCGGAGCGGGGCGGGCGGCCTGCGCCGCCCGCCCGGCAGGAGGCGTCAGCCGTTCTGCGCGGCGCAGCGGTCCTCCGGCGCCACCCACTCGCCGGCGTTGTCGGCCGACCACACTGTGACTCTCCACGGCGGGACCGTCACGTCGCCGCCGCCGGTGGCGGCGTTGTGGATCTGCTCGGCGGCGTTGTAGCCGAACTGCCACGTGTCGTCGTCGGCGAGGCCGGTGATCTGGCCGGCCTGGATCGCCTTGACGGCGGCCGCGTTGATGCTCGACCCGACGATCGCGATGTCTCTGCCGACCGTCTTGCCGTGCGACTTGGCGGCCAGCGCCGCGCCCATCGCCTGGTCGGGCGTGAGGTTGTAGATGATGTTCGCGTCGGGGTACTTCGACAGCAGCGCGTTGGCGATGATCTGGCCGCCCTGGATCTGCGAGGTGACCGTCTTGCCGGGCGTGTCGATGCGGCCGAGGATCTCGATCCCGGCGGCTCTCGCGGCCTTCTCGAAGCCGAGGATCTGCTGCTGCACGGCGAGCGCCTGCGGCGGGCCGCCGACGATCACGGCCTTGCCGCCCGTCGGGATCACTCTCTGCGCGAGCGCGACCGTCTCGGAGCCGAGCGCCTGGCGGTTGTCGTTGACGTCGAAGTTGACGGCGCCCTCGGCCGGCCCGTTCATGCTGAGGATCGGCACGCCGGCCTGCTGCGCTCTGAGGAACGTCGGCGTCAGCGCTCTCGTGTCGAGCGGGTAGAGGAAGACGCCTCTCACGCCCTGCGCGAGCAGCGTCTGCACGTCGGTGATCTGCTTGTTGAGGTCGACGTTCGAGTAGACGGTCGTGACCGTGTCGCCGTGCGCGTCGGCGAAGCACTCCAGGCCGGCCTTCCAGGCCTGCGTGTAGCCGTCGCTCGGATCGGCGTACGAGTCGAAGCCGATCTTCACGCCGCCCTTGGCGGCGCTGCCGCCGGACGTCGACGTGCTACCGCTCGTGCTCGACGAGCCCGAGTCGCTGCCGCATGCGGCGAGCAGCGCGGCCACGATCAGCGCGACCGCGACGACCGCCAGCTGGCGGCCCTTTCGTGACTGCATTGGTCTCCTCCTCCGAGGGGGGTTGTGGGCGTTGGGGGGAAGCTCAGATGGGGATCGGCGACGACGGCCCGGCGCCGACCATCGCCATGCCGACGGCGTGCTCGTCGGCCTCGTCGCCGAAGCTCGCGACCTGGCGGCCCTCGCGCATCACGTGGACACGGTCGGCGAGCGCGAGCAGCTCCGGCAGCTCGGAGGTGGCGAGCAGGATCGCCGTGCCGGCGCGCGCGAGCGCGTCGACGAGGTCGTAGATCTCGCGCTTGGCGCCGACGTCGATGCCGCGCGTCGGCTCGTCGAGCAGCAGCACCGGCGGCGGATCCTCGAGCCAGCGACCGAGCACGACCTTCTGCTGGTTGCCGCCCGAGAGCGTGCGGATCGGCGCCTCGTCGACGGGCGCCTTCAGCGCCACCTGCTCGCGCATCGCCCGCACGGTCGCGCGGCCGTGACGGCGCGAGACGCGCCGCAGCAGCCCGCGCTTGGTGGGATGCAGCAGCGTCGCGTTGTCGAGCACCGACTGCGCCATCGAGAGGCCCTGCCGGCGCCGGTCCTCCGGCACGAGCCCCATCCCGGCGGCGATCGCGGCGGCCGGCCGGCCGGCCGGCACGGACCTGCCGTCGCACGCGACCTCGCCCCCGTAGCGCGGGCGCAGGCCGTAGATCGCCTCCAGCACGCCGCTGCGCCCGCTGCCGACGAGGCCGGCGAGCCCGACGACCTCGCCGGCGCGCACGTCGAGGTCGAGCGGCTCCCCCGCCGGCCGCGTGCGCAGCCCGCGCACGTGCAGGCGCACGTCGCCGTGCGCGGCGGTCGCGCGCCGGTAGCCGGCGCCGAGCTCGCGCCCGACCATCATCCGCACGAGCCGCTCCTCGTCGAGCGCCGCGACCGGCTCGGTGCCGACCAGGCAGCCGTCGCGCAGCACCGTGACGCTGTCGCAGATCGCGAAGATCTCCGGCAGGCGGTGGCTGACGAACAGCACCGCCGCGCCGCGCTCGCGCAGCCGTCCGACGAACGCGAGGATCCGCTCGACGTGGTCGACGGTGAGCGAAGCGGTCGTCTCGTCGAACGCGACGACGCTCGGCCCGTGCGCCGCGACGCGCGCGACCTCGACGAGATGCTGGGCGTCCTGCGAGAGCGCGCCGACGAGCGCGCGCGCGTCGAGCGGCAACTGCTCGCGCTCGATCACCTCGGCGGCGGCGCGCGTCATCGCGTCGCGGTCGGTGACGCCGGCGTGCGCGGGCCAGCGGCCCATGAAGACGTTCTCGGCGACGGTGAACGACGGGCATATCTCCGGGTCCTGCCCGAGCACGTCGATGCCGGTCGCGCGACGGCGGCCGAGGTCGCCGTGGCGCAGCTCGACGCCGCCCGCGCGCACCGTGCCGGCGTCGGGCACGACGACGCCGGCCATCACGCGGACCAGCGTGCTCTTGCCGGAGCCGTTCTCGCCGACGAGCCCGCGCACCTCGCCGGGCTCGACGACGCAGTCGACGTCGCGCAGCGCCTGGACGCCGCCGAAGTGCTTCGAGATGCCGGTGAGCTCGATCGCGCTCACGCGCCGGCGCTCCGGAAGCGGTCCATCCACACGGCGGCGATCAGCACGGCGCCCGTCACGACGCCCTGCCAGAAGGTGGCGACGCCCAGCAGGTTGAGGCCGTTCTCCAGCACCGCGATGAACGCGACGCCGACGAACGTGCCGACGAACGTCACCTGTCCCCCGAAGAACGAGGTGCCCCCGACGAGCACGGCGGCGATCACCGACAGCGCCGCGCCGGTGCCGGCGGTCGGGTCGACCGCGGCGCCGCGCCCGGCGAACAGCACGCCGCCGATCGCGACGAACATGCCGCTGATCGCGAACGCCACCATCTTGAGGCGGTCGACCGGGATGCCCGCCAGCCGCGCCGCCATCTCGTTGCCGCCGATCGCCCGCGTCGCCTGGCCGAGGTTCGTGCGGTGCAGCAGGAACGACGCCAGCGCCAGGCACAGCATGCCGACGACGAGCGGCACGGGGATGCCGGCGACGAGCCCGCTGCCGAGCCACTGGACCGCCGAGAAGCCGTCGCGGCCGAACAGCGTCACCGTGGAGCCGTTCGTCGGCAGCTCGGCGACGGACTGGAAGATCGACGCCGTCCCGAGCGTGACGACGAAGAAGTTGAGCTTGGCCTTCGCGATCAGCCCACCGTTGACGATCCCCGACACGGCCGCGGTCGCGACGACGGTGCCGAGGACCAGCAGCGGCGCCGGCAGGCCGAGGCTCATGAGACCGGCCAGCACCATCATCCCGCCGATCAGCAGGCCGCCGATCGAGAGGTCGATCAGGCCGAGCGCGAGCAGGTACGTCGTGCCGGCGGCGATCGCGAGCGTCGAGGCAAAGCCCTGCGAGATGTTCTGCAGGTTGATCGTCGTGAGGAACACGTCCGAGCGGAACGCGAGCACGACGCACATCACGACGAGCACCACCGCGGCGCCCGCCCACGGGGGCGCGGCCGCGAGCCGGCGGCGCAGGGTCGTGCGCGAGCCGCCGGTTGGCGCCGGTCGCGCCGAGGGCGACGCTGCCGGACGCCCTGGGACAGCCGGCGGCGGGCCTCCGGCGCTTGCGGTCTGCTCTACCGACACGTACCTCTCCTCCTCCGTCGCCGGGCCCGCCGGATCGGATCCGGCAGCGCGCCACGGCGCTTGTGTCAAGCCCGTCGCGGCGGGCGATTGCCGCATTCGCCGGCAACACGAGCGACTATAAAGGATCCAATTCGGGCATTTCAAGCCCTTTAGGCGCGTTTCCACCCGCCTACGAAGCGCGCTTTGGATCCGATGGTTCGCCGGCAAGGCATGCCGAAGCGAGGAGGCACAGGATCTCCGCAGGTGCCGGCCGCTCGGCCAGCGCGCCGCGGATCAGGCGTCGAACAGGTCGCGGTTGCGCGCGAGGCGCAGCCGGCTGCGCTCGATGTGCGCGCGCATGAGGTCCTCGCCCGCCCGCGCGTTGCCCGAGGCGAGCGCGTCGAGGATCAGGTCGTGCTCCTTGTGCTGGAGCTCGTAGTCGCGGACCTCGAAGGTGGTCAGCAGGATGCGGCGGTACTGCTGCGTCGTGTTCCAGAAGCCGATGATCGTCTGCAGCAGGCGCGGCGTCGGGACGCCGGCGTAGCAGGCGAGGTGCAGCTGCCGATCGCCCTCCAGCCACGCGTGCGGGTCGCCCTGCAACTGCTGCAGCCGCCGCGCCAGCTCGAACGCGTGCTCGAGCTGCTCGGCGCTCAGGCGCCCGATGCTCTCGGCCAGCGCGAGCGGCTCGAGCCGCTCGCGCATCTTGTAGATCTCCTCGCACTCGGCGTAGTCGAGCCGTGCGACGCGTGCGCCGCTGTGCGGACGCTGAACGACGAGGCCCTCCGCCTCCAGCTGGCGCAGCGCCTCGCGCACCGGGATGCGGCTGACGCCGAACGCGAGCGCGACGGCCTCCTGGCGAATCGGCTCGCCCGGCCGCAGCGTCCCGTCATGGATCTGATCGCGCAGCCGCCGCGCGACGTCCTGCGCGCGCGGCTCGTAGCTCGGCTTGTCCGCCGAGCCGTCGCCGTTTGGATCCACGTTGCGCGGTCTGTCCATATATGCGTGGGCGGCTGGCTCGGCCCGCCACCCGTCTGGATCCTACGCGTCCGAGCGGCGCGCATGCGCATCTTGCGCGCGAGCCCGGTCGCCCGCCGCCGAGGCGACGGGCGACCGGTCGACGCACGCTGCTCGCTAGTACGCGCGGCCGAGCACGACCGCCGTCAGCGAGTACGGGGCCAGCTCAAGCGGCTGCGAGAGGTCGAGCCGCGTACGCGTGCGCTCGACGTCGCTGCTGGTCGTGCCGTAGCGGGAGATCGACGCGTAGCGCCGACCGCTGCCCGGGACGTCCAGACGGACCGAGCGGGCCGCGCTCGGATCCTCGTTGATCAACAGCACGGCAAGCCGTCCGTCGGGGCGACGCGAGGCGTGCACGACCACCTTGTCGTCGGTCGAGCTGCCGTCGAGCAGCACGGCGCCGGGCCGCGTCAGCCGCTGGAGCAGCTTCAGCCCGTAGTAGGCCGGGAACGGCGTGCCCGCCGGCGGCTGGCAGTAGTCGGACGGCTCGGCGAACAGGCTGTCGTTCGCGCAGAAGCCGCTCGAGATCACGCCCATGTCGCCGTAGCCCTGCGCCAGGTTGCCCTGGATCTGACCGGCGAGGTTGTACCAGTGGACCTGATCGGCGCCGCCCTTCAGCAGCGTCATGTAGTGGTCGGCCAGGAACAGCGCCGAGACGGTGCTGACCTGCTGGCCGGTCGCGTTCGCGACCGACGTCGCCTCGCCGATGACGATGTCGACATGGTGGTTCTCGCCCTGGTACTGGTCGACCAGGTCGCGGAACTCGCCGATCAGCGCCGCGTTGCCGCGCGGTCTGGCGAGCAGCTGCTCGTCCGTCAGCTGCGGCCAGCCGGAGCCGAACACGAACAGGTCGACGAAGTCGATCTTGGTGCCGACGATTCTCAGGACGCGGGTGTTCCAGTCCATCAGCTCCGGGTCCCAGTTGCGGCTGCTGAGGCCGACGCCGACGTGGATCGTCGGGTCGACGGCCTTCATCGCTCTGATGAACTCGAGCACGTTGCTCGCGTACGCCTCGGGCGACTTGTCGGCGTGGCCGTCCGGCTCGATGTTCTCCTGGGTCGGCGACCAGCCGTTGAAGTGCATGCTCTCGCCGATCTCCCAGTACTTCACGCCGTAGCCGTGCTGCACGTTGGCGTATCTGACCCAGGCGGCGGCCTCTTCGGGGGTGCCGGTGCCGTAGTTGACGTGCACCATCATGTCCGGCACGCCGCCCTGCTGGGCGAGCTGGGCGAACTGGTCGAAGTTGAATCTCGGCTGCAGCAGCGAGTACGGGTAGAAGCGCACTTCGGGCTCGGGATCGGGACGCAGCGTGTTCGTCTGCCAGTCGTACATGTCGAGCGGCATGCCGGCGTCCCAGTCGAGCAGCTGCAGGCCCGCGGCTCTGACGAGCCCGGGCATGTACGAGTTGACCGTCGTGCCGTTCCAGAACTGCGCATCGATGCCGACCGCCCCGCGGCCGACGACCGACACTGGGCGCGGATCGACGCGCACGTCGGCCGGACTCGCCGTCGCGGCAGCGGCGGTCGCCAGCGTCAGTGCCAGCGCCGCCCCGGCGGCGATTGCCGCCAGCCGTGGTCTTCTGAACATCTCTCCTCCTCGTGAGGCATAGATCGGATCCAAACTCATGCTAGTTTGGCGACAAGGTGCCCGTCAACAGCAGTTTTGTGCCAGATCGGATCCAGAAAGTGTTGAGCAGTCAGGAGCGCGAGGTCGTCGAGCGGGTCCCGAAGGGGCTGTTCGTCGGTGGTGAGTGGCGTGAGGCGTCGGGTGGGGGGAGGTTGGCGGTGGAGGATCCGTCGACCGGTGAGGCGTTGTGTGAGGTCGCGGATGCGACGGTCGAGGACGCGAGCGCGGCGTTGGACGCGGCGGTCGCGGCGCAGGCCGGGTGGGCGGCGACGGCGCCGCGCGAGCGCGGGGAGATCTTGCGGCGCGCGTGGGAGCGGTTGGTGGAGCGCACCGACGAGCTGGCGCTGCTGATGACGTTGGAGATGGGCAAGCCGGTCGCGGAGTCCAGAGCGGAGATCGCCTACGCGGGCGAGTTCCTGCGCTGGTTCGCGGAGGAGGCGGTGCGGATCGAGGGCCGCTGGGCGACCGCCCCCAACGGCGGGATGCGGATGCTGACGATGCGCCAGCCGGTCGGGCCGTGCCTGCTGATCACCCCGTGGAACTTTCCGATGGCGATGGGCACCCGCAAGATCGGGCCCGCCGTCGCGGCCGGCTGCACGATGGTCGTCAAGCCCGCCAAGCAGACGCCGCTCTCGATGCTCGCGCTCGCCCAGATCCTCCACGAGGCAGGGCTGCCGGCCGGCGTGCTGAACGTCTTCACGTCCAGATCGGCATCGAAGACGACCGGCCCGCTGATCGCCGACCCGCGCCTGCGCAAGCTCTCCTTCACCGGCTCGACCGAGGTCGGACGCCAGCTGATGGGCCAGGCCTCGCAGAACCTGCTGCGCGTCTCGATGGAGCTCGGCGGCAACGCCCCCTTCCTCGTCTTCGAAGACGCCGACCTCGACGCCGCCGTCGAAGGCGCGATGATCGCCAAGATGCGCAACATCGGCGAGGCCTGCACCGCCGCCAACCGCTTCCACGTCCACGCCTCGATCGCCGAACGGTTCGCGACCAAGCTCGCCGAGCGCATGGACGGCCTCAAAAGCGGCCGCGGCAGCGAAGACGGCGTCCAAGTCGGCCCGCTGATCGACAACGACCAACGCCGCAAAGTGCGCGAACTCGTCGACGACGCGCTGCAACGCGGCGCGCGCCGCCTCACCAACGGCACGGAAACCGACGGGCGCGGCTACTTCTACCCGCCAACCGTCCTCACCGACGTCCCCGCCGACGCACGCATGCTGACCGAGGAGATCTTCGGCCCCGTCGCCCCCATCACCACCTTCACCGACGAGCAGCAAGCGATCCACACCGCCAACAGAACCGAATACGGCCTCGTCGCCTACCTCTACACCCGCAACCTCGACCGAGCCATCCGCGTCATCGAACAACTCCAAACCGGCATGATCGGCCTCAACCAAGGCCTCGTCTCCAACCCCGCCGCCCCCTTCGGCGGCATCAAACAATCCGGCTTCGGCCGCGAGGGCGGCACCCAAGGCATCGACGAGTACCTGTCCCTCAAGTACGCCGCCATCAAGGCGCCGTAGCCGGCTCGGGCCGCCGCGGCTCGAAGCCCGGGCACTCCCGCACCGGGATGCGCGGGTAGCGCGGAAACGCCGGATCGTCCTTGGACCGTCTGCACAGCGAGAAGACCGAGCCGCGGCGGTTCGGCACCAACTGCTGGTGGACGCAGGCGTTGCAGAGGCCCGCGGGCGGCGGAGCGGTCGGCTGGGTCGACGGGGAGCTCGGCACGCCGCCACTATACTTTTTGAAGCATGCAGACGTTCACGCGCCTCCTCGGCTTCCTGCGCCCTCATCGCCGCGGCGTGATCGTCTCGTTCCTGTTCGCCGCCACCGCGATGGCGTCGGGCGTCGCGATCCCGTGGCTGACCGGCCAGGCGATCGGCGCGATCACCGACGGCGACCGCTCCAAGCTGATCCTGTTCGCGCTGCTCGTGGCCGCCGCCGGGCTCGCGCGACTGGGCCTGAGCGTCGGGCGGCGTCTGGTCGCCGGGCGCGTCTCGCTCGCGGTCGAGTACGACCTGCGCGCGCGGCTGTACTCGCACCTCCAGGAGCTCGAGCTCGGCTTCTTCGACCGCCAGCAGACCGGCCAGCTGATGTCGCGCGTGACCGTCGACCTGCAAGCGGTGCGCTTCTTCCTCGGCTACGGCCTGATCTTCATCGGCCAATCGTTCTTCACGCTCGCGCTGGCGGCGGTCGCGATGTTCGTCATCCAGCCGCTCCTGGCGCTGATCGCGCTCGCGCCGGTTCCCTTCGTGATCGTCGTCGCGTTCCGCTACGGGCGCCGCTCGCGGCCCGCGATGCAGGAGGTGCAGCAGCGGATCGCCGAGCTGACCGCGGTCGCGGAGGAGAACGTCTCCGGGGTGCGCGTCGTGAAGGCGTTCGCGCGCGAGGAGCTGCAGCTGGAGCGCTTCCGCCGCCAGACCGGCCGCGTCTTCGACCAGGCGATGTACACGACGCGCCTGCAGGCGCGCTACGCGCCGCTGATCGGCTTCCTCCCCTACCTCGGCCTCGCCGCGATCCTGCTCGTCGGCGGCCGCGCCGCCATCAGCGGCTCGATCGACATCGCCGTCTTCACGGCCTTCTACGGCTACGTGCTGATGCTGACCGGGCCGATGCGCACGCTCGGCTACATGCTCGGCGCCGCCCAGCGCGCGACCGCCTCGGGCGCGCGCATCTTCCAGGTGCTCGACCGCCGGCCGGAGATCGTCGCGCCCGTGGACGCGCCGCCGCTGCCGGCGGGGCGCGGACGCATCGAGCTGCGAGGCGTCTCGCTCACGTACGACGGCGCCGTGCAGCCGGCGCTGGCCGACGTCGACCTGACGGTCGAGGCGGGCACGACGGTCGCGCTCGTCGGCGGGACCGGCTCCGGCAAGACGTCTTTGGTGTCGCTGCTGCCGCGCCTCTACGACGCGAACGCCGGGTCGGTGCTGATCGACGGTGCCGACGTGCGCGGCGTCGATCCCGGATCGCTGCGCCGCGAGATCGCGGTCGTCACCGACGACCCGTTCCTCTTCTCCGCCACCGTCCACGACAACATCGCCTACGCACGGCCGGACGCGACGCGCGCGGAGGTCGAGCAGGCCGCACGGCGCGCGCACGCGGACGGCTTCGTGCGCGAGCTGCCGGACGGCTACGACACGCTGATCGGCGAGCGCGGGCTGACGCTCTCCGGCGGCCAGCGCCAGCGGATCGCGATCGCGCGGGCGCTGCTCGCGAACCCGCGGATCCTCGTGCTCGACGACGCCACGTCGTCGGTCGACGCCTCGACCGAGCAGGAGATCAAGCAGGCGCTCGCCGAGGTGATGGAGGGCCGCACGACGTTCGTGATCGCGCACCGGCTCTCCACGATCGCGCTCGCGGACGAGATCGTCGTGCTGGCGCGCGGCCGGATCGTCGCGCAGGGCACGCACGAGGAGCTGCTCGACCAGGAGGGCCTCTACCGCGAGATCGTCGAGAAGGGGCTGCCGGACCAGGTGTTCCTGACGCGCAAGCCGGTCGACGGTGACGTCGCCCGCAGGTCGTCGCTCGCGACGACCGGAGGGCGAAACCCGTCTTCGGCGGCTCGTCTGTACCTCGCTCGTCCCGCCAGCCCCGCCCGCCGCGACGAGGGCGTCTCCGCCTTGGGCTCCGGCGCGCTCGGCTCGCTCACGACCGCCGGCCGCGAGGAAGACCGGCTCGCCGAGCTGCGCCGGCGCCTGCGCCAGACGGGCGGGCGCGGGCGCAAGCTGCGCGGCCTGTTCGAGCTGCTGCGTCCCTATCGCGGCCGCGTCGCGCTGATGTTCCTGACGCTGATCCTCGCGACCGGCGCCGCGCTGGCGCCGATCCCGCTTGCCACCAAAGCGATCGACGAGGGGATCCAGCAGCACGACGCCGGCGCGCTCACCGGCATCGTGCTGGTGTTCCTCGCGGCGACGCTCGTGACGTGGGCCGCGTCCTCCGCGCAGACCTACCTGACCGGCTGGGTCGGCCAGCGCGCGCTGCAGGACCTGCGCGTGCAGCTGTTCCGCCACCTGCAGTCGCTCTCGCTCGGCTTCTACTCGCGCGTGCGCTCGGGCGTCGTGATCAGCCGCCTGACGAACGACGTCGAGGCGCTCGACTCGCTCGTCTCCGACGGGATCGTGACGCTGTTCCAGTCCACCCTCACGCTGCTCGGCGTCGTCGTGATCCTGCTCGCGCTGGACGCCCAGCTGGCGCTCTACACGTTCATCGCGATCCCGCTGATCGCCGTCTCGGCGTTCGTGTTCCGCATCGCGTCGGCGGACGCGTTCCGCCGCACGCGCGAGCGGATCGGCGCGATCACCGGCTACCTGCAGGAGACGCTGTCGGGGATCCGCGTCGTGCGCTCGTTCGGGCAGGAGCGCCGCCACATCGGCCGCTTCGCCGACCTCAACCAGGCCAACCGCGACGCGAACATGACGACGGTCTACCTGAACGCCGCCTACTTCCCCGGCATCGAGCTGCTGTCCTCGCTCGTGACCGTGGGAATCCTGCTGATCGGCGGCTTCGAGGTGATCCACGGCAACGCGCAGACGGGCGTCGTGTTCGGCTTCATCGCCGCGCTGAACCAGTTCTTCGACCCGATCCAGTCGCTCTCGCAGCTGTACACGACCTACCAGTCCGGCATGGCGGCGCTCGACAAGATCTTCGAGCTGCTCGACGAGGAGCCGGAGCTGGTGGACCGGGCGGACGCGGTGCGGCTGGAGGACCTGCGCGGCGAGCTGGCGTTCGAGGGCTTGTCCTTCCGGTACGGGGACTCCGACGACGGGCCGTGGGCGCTGCGCGACGTCGACCTGCACGTCGAGCCCGGCCAGACGGTCGCGCTCGTCGGCGAGACCGGCGCCGGCAAGTCGACGCTCGCGAAGCTGGTCGCGCGCTTCTACGACCCCACGCGCGGCGTCGTGCGGGTGGACGGCCACGACCTGCGCGACGTCTCCTCCGCGTCGCTGCGCGCGCGCATGGGGATCGTGCCGCAGGAGGGCTTCCTGTTCAGCGGGACGATCGCCGAGAACATCGCGTTCGGGCGCCCCGACGCGACGCGCGCCGAGGTCGCCGCGGCCGCGGAGGCCGTCGGCGCCGACGCGTTCGTGACCGACCTCCCGCTCGGCTACGACACGGAGATCGGCGAGCGCGGCGTGCAGCTGTCGGCCGGGCAGCGCCAGCTGGTCGCGTTCGCGCGCGCGCTGATCGCCGACCCGCGCATCCTCGTGCTCGACGAGGCGACCTCCAACGTCGACATCCAGACCGAGACGCGCATCGAGGAGGGCCTGCGGACGCTGCTCGCCGGCCGCACCGCGATCGTGATCGCCCACCGCCTCTCGACGATCCGCCACGCCGACCTGATCGTCGTGCTCGAGCACGGCCGCATCGCCGAGCAGGGCACGCACGAACAGCTGCTCGCCGCCGGGGGCGCCTATGCGCGGCTGCACCAGGACTGGGCCGAGCAGGCGGTAGCCTGAGCGCGACCCCGATCGAGGAGGAACCATGCTCGGCGACAGCAGAGCGTTCAGCGGCTTCGCGGTGGACGACCTGGAGCAGGCGCGCCAGTTCTACGAGCAGACGCTCGGGGTGCGCACGAGCGAGGAGCACGGCCTGCTCACGCTCCACCTGGAGGGCGGGGCGCGGCCGACGCTCGTCTACCCGAAGCCGGACTTCGCTCCGGCGACCTACACGATCCTCAACTTCCCCGTGGAGGACATCGATGCGGCCGTCGACGAGCTGACCGCGCGCGGCGTGGCGTTCGAGCGCTACGAGGGCTTCCAGCAGGACGACAAGGGCATCGCGCGCGAGCTCGGCGGCGGTCCGTCGATCGCCTGGTTCAAGGATCCCGCCGGCAACATCCTCTCGCTCGTGAAGCAGTAGCCGCGCCGCGCAGTAGATTGGCGCCCCATGCGCGAGGAGTTCGCACTGCTGCGCGGCCTGGACGAGCAGGACGTCGCGGAGCTGACGGAGCGGGCGCGGCGGCGGCGCTTCGCCGCCGGCGAGGTCGTGTTCCACGCCGGCGATCCGGCCGACACGCTGCACCTCGTGCGCGCCGGCCGCTTCGCCGTGCGGATCACGACCGAGTTCGGCGCGACCGCGACGCTGAACGTGGTCGGGCCGGGCGGGGCGTTCGGCGAGCTCGCGCTGCTGACGCCCGACGCGCCGCGCAGCGCGACGGTCGCCGCGCTGGAGGACGCCGAGACGCTGTCGATCCACCAGCTCGACTTCGACCGCCTGCGCAGACGCCGCGCGCAGGTCGACGGGCTGCTCGTCGGCGTGCTGGCGCAGCGCGTCCGCGAGCTGTCCGAGCAGCTCGTCGAGGCGCTGCACATCCCGGCCGACACGCGCGTGCGGCGGCGGCTGCTCGACGTCGTCGGCGCCTACGGCAGCGCCGAGGCGGGAGCGGTCGTGCCGCTCACGCAGGAGGAGCTGGCCTCGCTGGCGGGGACCTCCCGCGCAACCGTCAACAGAGTGCTGCGCGAGGAGCAGGAGCGCGGCACGCTGACCCTGTCCCGCGGCCGCACGACGCTGGTCGACCCCGGCGCGCTCGCCAGACGCGCGCGCGGCGCGTTCGGCTAAGGCCGTCTCGGCGCCGGCGCGAGGAAGCGCGCGCCGGCCGGCACGAGCACCGTTCTGCGCAGCACGAACGAGCGCACCGCGACGAGCCCCTTCGAGACGACCACGAGCGTGCCGGGGCGCGGGTGCGTGTCGCAGCGGTCGACCGTCGTCCAACGGGTGCCGCGGACGGTGGCGGCGCCGTAGCGGCCTCTCGTGCGGATCCGACCGCGGGCGCGGACCTTGAGTCTGCGGCCGTGGCGGGCCGTGGCGGCCGCGCGCGCCTGCGGCCCCCGTGCCGCCGCCTGCCCGCGTACCTGGTCGCGCTTCGAGGCGCCGCAGCCGAGCAGCGGGCCGGACAGCGTCATCTCCCCCGGCCGCTGGCCCAACTCATATCTGGTGGGTTGATCGACGACGAAGCGCCCGCCGGTGGCGATTCCCTTCGCGCGCCTGCCGCTCGGGCTGGTCGCGTAGTACACGACGACGCTGCCGTCGGAGACGTCGAGCTCGGAGCCCATCGGCAGGTTGGCGATCGCCTCCAGCGCGACGAACCTGTCGCTGCCGGGCAGCCGCACGAGCACCGTCCCCAAGCGCGGGCGCGCGACGACGCTCTTTCCCAGCACGGGCGGCGAGACGCCCAGCGGCGGCGTCGGGTTCAGCGAGTTGTCGACCGGCGGAGGGCCCTGCGCGACGGAGCGGATGCGGTCGTTCAGCGTGTCGGCGATCAGCGTGCGCGTGCCGTCCTGTGCGACCGCGCGCGGATGCGAGAGCTGCGCGAGCTCGGGGTCGCCGCCATCGCCGGCGAAGCCCGCGACGCCGGTGCCGGCGAGCGTGCGAATCGTGCCGTCGACGCCGACCAGCCGCACGCGCTCGCCGCCGGAGTCGGCGATCGCGATCGAGCCGTCGGCGAACACGGCGACGCCCTCGGGCGCGCTCAGCAGCGCCTTGCCGGCCGGCCCGCCATCGCCGCCGAAGCCCGCCGGGCCGGCGCCCGCGACGGTCGTGACGGTGCCGTCGGCGGCGACGCGGCGGATGCGGTTGTTGCCCGTGTCGGCGATCAGGAAGCCGCCGCCGGCGAGCGGCGCGACGGCGCTCGGCGCGTTCAGCGCGGCCTTCGTGGCAGGACCGCCGTCGCCGCTGAAGGCCGCCGGGCCGGTGCCCGCGACCGTCGTGATGATGCCGCTCTGCGAGACGCGGCGGATGCGGTTGTTGCCGGTGTCGGCGATCAGGTAGCCGCCGTCGGGGAGCGCGGCGACGCCGGCCGGCTGGTTCAGCTGCGCGATCTGCGCGCCGTCGCCGTCGCCGTTGAAGCCGGGCGCGCCGTCGCCGGCGACGGAGACGAGCGTGTCGTTGACGACCTCGCGGATGCGGTTGTTGCCGGTGTCCGCGATCAGGAAGCTGAGGCCGCTCGCGCCCAGCGGCGAGACGCCGCGCGGCTGGTTGAGGCGGACGGCCGGATTGGTCGGCGCCAGCCCGTCGCCGGCGAACCCGCCGGCCGCGGGCGCGGCCGGCCCGGCGCCCGCGACGGTCGCGATCGTGCCGTCGGCCGCGACGCGGCGGATGCGGTGGTTCGCCGTGTCGGCGATCAGGTAGCCGGCGCCGCCGTGCACCGGATCGAGCGGCGCGACGTCCGAGGAAGTTCTCAGCAGCGCGCCGGCAGCGGCGCCGCCGTCGCCGCCGAAGCCGCCGTTGCCGCTGCCCGCGACCGTCTCGATCCGCTCGCCGGAGGCACCGTGCACGACGCCGGTCGCGGCGACGGCGAGCAGCGCGAGCAGCGCGCACGTCGCGAGCAGGCGGAGGACGAGGCTGCGGGGAAGTCGGGTCATCGCGGGGGACTCTCGCGCGTCGCGCGCCAGCGCACTGTCGCAGAGTCGACGCGCGCGGTGTCGAATGCGCGACACTCCCGCGCATGCCGCGGCGCCCCCCAGCCCGCCTTCTGCGTGCGCTCGTCGTGGGCTTGGCGGCGGCGGCGATCGCGGGCGGGCTGGCGCTGATCGACGGCGGACCGGTCGAGCGCGCGGAGCTGTCGCTCGTCGACGCGCGGTTCGCCGTGCGGGGCGAGCACGCGCTGCCGGACGTCGTGGTCGCGGACATCGATCAGGACACGCTCGGCCGGCTCGACATGCAGTGGCCGTATCCGCGATGGGTGCACGCGCTCGCGATCCGCAGACTGCTGCGTGCGGGCGCTCGCACGATCGCCTACGACGTGCAGTTCTCCGAGCCGTCGAACCGCCGCGACGATCGCGACCTGCTCGCCGCCGCGGCCGATCCGCACGTCATCCTCAGCGTCACCGAGCTGAACGACGACCGCACGCCGGCGATCATCGGCGCGAGACGGCTCGCCGCCGGCGGAGGCCATGTCGGCATGACGCTCTTCCCGGTCGACGACGACGGCGTGTGGCGACGCGTCCAGGGCCGGATCGAAGGCATCCCGCAGTTCTCGGTCCTGGCGGCGGGCGGGAGCCTCGCGACGCCGTCACGCCCGATCGACTTCGCCGGCCCCGCGGGGACCGTGCGCACGATCTCCTTCTGGCGCGTGGCGTCCGGCCGCTTCGATCACGACCTCGTGCGCGGCCGCATCGTCGTCGTCGGCGCATCGGCCCCGTCGCTGCAAGACCTCCACCCGGTCCCGTTCGGCGGCGGCCTGATGCCCGGCGCCGAGATCCACGCCAACGCGATCCAGACCGTCCTGAACGGCTACCCGCTGCGCGACGCGTCCGCGGTCGCCGCGGTCCTGCTCGTGCTCGCCGCCGGCCTGCTCGCGCCGCTCGCGACGCTCGTCGGCTCCCCCACGCGCGCGCTTGCGCAGGCGCTGGGAGCCGGGCTGCTCGGCGCGCTCGCGCTGCTCGGGGGCGCGCAGCTCGCGTTCGGCGCCGGGACGATCCTCCCGGTCGCGGCGCCGCTGCTGGCGCTCGCGCTCGGCACGCTCGGGGCGGTCGCGCTGACGTACCTGTTCGAGGTGCGCGCGCGCCGCCAGCTGCGCATGACGTTCGAGCGCTTCGTCTCGCCCGACGTCGCCGCCGAGCTGCTGCCGGAAGGCGACGCGCCCGCGCGGCTGGAGAGCAGGCGGCTGGAGGCGACCGTCCTCTTCTGCGACCTGCGCGGCTTCACGAGCCTCTCCGAGCGGCTCCAGGCCGAGCAGGTGATCGCGGTCCTCAACCGCTACCTCGACGCGGTCTCCGGCGCCGTCTTCGCGCACGGCGGCACGGTCGTCTCCTACCAGGGCGACGGCGTGATGGCCGTGTTCGGCGCACCGCTGCCGCAGGCGGATCACGCCCGGCGCGCATTGGCGGCCGCGCGCGAGATCCTCGACGCCGCCCTCCCCCGCTTCAACGCCTGGCTGCTCGAGGAGCGGCTTGCCGACGCGCCGCTCGACGCGGGCATCGGCCTCAACACGGGCTTCGTCATGTCCGGCCTCGTGGGGTCCGAGCGGCGCGTCGAGTACGCGGCCGTCGGCGACGCGACGAACGTCGCGGCGCGGCTGCAGGCGCTGGGGCGCGACGTGGACGCGAGACTGTTCGTCGCCGAGACGACCTACCGGCAGCTCGACGCCGCAGCCGAGGGGCTGCGGCGCCATGGGGCCGTCGAGCTGAAGGGGCGCAGCGAGCCGGTGACCGTGTGGGTCGCCGACTGATCGCGTCGGTCTACGCCGTTCTCGGGACGCACACCACGTAGGCGCGAAGGGCGCGGTCGACGCCGCTGATGTTGCGGCCCGAGACGTGCCACCCGGTCGCGTTGTCGGTGCCGCCGGCCGCGGGAATCGGCATCGAGGCGGTGATCGGCGCGTTCAGCGCGGTCGGGCTGTTGCCGTCGCCGAAGCCGTTGATGATCCACGCGCCGCCGCCGCCGATCGCCTTCTCGTCCGGGCTGCAGGAGACCTCGACCTCAGACGGGAAGCCGCCGCCGGTGCCCGCGACGGGCGCGGCCTGGTTGAAGCGGATCCGCACGCTGTTGGCGAGGAATCTGGTCGCGTCGCGGCCCTGCAGCTTCTGCGCGTCCTGCGCGGTCCCGGCAGTATCGGCCTGCGCGGCGTGCGTCGCGCTCGCGGCTGTCTGCGCGGTCAGTGCCTGCTGGGCGGTCGGCACCGGGCCGAGGCGCGACTCGTCGATCTGGCCGCCGCCGAGCGAGTTGTTGACGACGCGGTTGGCGGGGATGCTGCGCTTCTGGATGTCTCTGCCGCTGAGCGTCGCGGCTGCATAGCCGGTCCCGCCGAGCGCCGCGAACAGGGCGACGAGCGCGACGATCATGGAGGCCGACGGACGACGGATGCTGAGGATGGAACGCATGAGAACCCTCCGGTCCTAGGAGGCGGGCCCGGCGCCCGCCTGTTCGATGCGTCCAGCTTCCGCCGGCGCGGGAGGCCCGTCTGCGCACGCGGCGACACGCGAAGCGTCGAGTGCGCGACAGAGGAACTGCGACTGCGGGACAGGGATTCGAACCCCAATTTCTCGGTCCAGAGCCGAGCGTCTTGCCGTTAGACGATCCCGCAACGGATCGGCGGATCAGGATAGAGGCTAGCTCGGCCGGGCGTTTCGCGACCGGGAGTCGTGGCAGGATCCTTGCAATGGAGCAGCGACTGAGCCTCGTCACGCTCGGCGTCGCCGAGCTCGCCCGCGCCCGCGCCTTCTACGAGGCGCTCGGCTGGCAGGGCGCCTCGCCGGACGACGACGTGATGTTCTTCCAGGCGGGCGGCATGATCGTCGCGCTGTGGTCGCGCGCGAAGCTCGCCGCCGACAGCGGCATCGAGCACGATTCAGGCGGCTGGGGCGGCGTCACGCTCGCGCACAACGTCGGCTCGCCGGCGGAGGTCGACGCGGTGATCGCGCAGGCGGAGGCGGCGGGCGCGCAGATCCCGCGCCACGGCGCCGAGACGTTCTGGGGCGGCTACTCGGGCGTCTTCATCGACCCCGACGGGCATCCGTGGGAGGTCGCCCACAACCCCCACTGGACGATCCACCCGGACGGCAGCACGACGTTCTGAGTGCCGCGCGGAGCGCGTCAGCGCGCGCGGTGCCGGAGCGCCGAGAGCAACAGCTGGGCGATGCTGCTCAGCGTGCCGACGATGGTCGCCCATGCGACGACCTGATCGAGCGGCGGCATCGACACGTGCGGCATGTCCGGCGTGCCGACGAACAGCAGCAGAGCGCCGACGACGCTGCGCGCCAGCGCGTCGGGCCCACCGTGCCACGGCCCGACCATCGCCATGCACATCCCCGCGACCAGGAATCCCGTCATCACCGCCATGAAGAGCACGTCGCTCCGCCAGTCGCCGTCGACGCTCGCGGCGCGTGGGGCTACCCCGGCGCGAGCGCCGCCGGGCGGTCCGGAAGGTCGATTCTCGGGTTGTGGAAGGCGGGTCGATGACACCGCCTAAATATGGCGTATTGCGCCATTTGGCACAACCGCGATGTCAGGCTGCTGGCCACCCCGGCGGCATCTCGAACTGCTCGCCCTCGCCCAGCGCCAGCACGAGCGGGTCGCCCGTGCGCGCGGCGATCGTCAGCGGCGTCTCGACGTCGGTCGTGGCGAACGCGACGCTCAGGACGCTGCGCCCGGGAAACGCCCCCGCCAGCTCGCGCACGGCTCGCGCGTGATGCTCGACGCCGCCGAGCGGCGACGTGATCTCCGCCCGCACCGCATCGACCTCGAACGGCGGCAGCGCCTTCACCGCCGGCTCCAGCAGCGGCTCCGCCGCGAGCCGATCGGCGTCGAGCTGCACGACGTCCTCCCCTTCCGCCAGCAGCACCGGTCCGACCGCCGGGCACTCCACGACCAGCACCGGCAGCTCGGCGCCCTGATCGAGCAGCAGCGTCGCCTCCAGCGCTCCGGCCGCGTGCACGAACCGCCGCAGCGTGACGGCGACCTGCGCGAGCTGCTCGCGCGCCTGCTCGGCGCTCACCCGATCGAGGAGAGGTCGGCGTCGCGGTCGCCGAGCGCCGCGAGCGCGTCGTCGCCGAGCTGCGCGCGCGCGGCGAGCAGGCGCCGCGCATGCTCGAGATCGTCGGAGCGTCCGATCGAGAGCGCGCCCTCGACCCGTCCTTCGGCGAGATACCAGACGCTGAAGCTGCCCTCGTCGAGCGAGCCGCGCACGACCTCGCGGTCCCACGCCGCCGCCGGCCCGACGTACTCCAGCGACGCCCAGTCGGCGAGGTCGGAGAAGAAGTAGGGCACGACGTCGTGCTCGACCTCCTGGCCGAGCATGTTGAGCGCGACCGTCTTGCCGTGGTTGAAGGCGACGTCCCAGTGCTCGATCCGGATCCGCCGGCCGTTCGGGCGCGAGTCGTAGGAGCAGACGTCGCCGGCCGCCCACACCCCCGGCGCGCTCGTGCGCAGCTGTGCGTCGCACAGCACGCCGCCGCGCTCCTCGTCGAGCGTCAGGCCGGCCGCTCTCGCCAGCATCGTGTCCGGCATCACGCCCGCGCCGATCACGACGCAGTCCGCTTCCAGCCGCTTGCCGCTCGTCGTCACGACGTGCGTCACGCGCCCGTCGGCGCCCTCGAAGCGCTCCAGCGCGTCCTCGCCGTGCACGGCGATCCCGTGCTCCTCGAGGCGATCCTGCAGCCAGCGCCCGACCGCTCTGCCGAAGCCGCGCTCCAGCGTCACCGCCTCCTGCATCACGATCTGGCAGCTCGCGTGGTCGGCCGCGGTCAGCGACGCCGCGACCTCGCAGCCGATGTAGGAGCCGCCGATCAGCACGACCTTCTTCCCGTCCGCATCGGCGCGGATGTGGTCGGCGTTGCCGAGCGCGCGCAGGTAGTGGATCCCTTCCAGCTCGGCGCCCTCGACGTTCAGCCGCCGCACGTTCGCGCCAGTCGCCACCAGCGCGGTGTCATACGACACCGTCTCCTTCGAGGAGAGCGTCGCCTCTCTCGCGGCCGTGTCGAGCTTCATGACGCTCGTGCGCGTGCGCAGGTCGATCCGCTGCTCTCTCCACCACTCGTCCGGGCGGAAGTACGTGTCCTGGCGCGACTCCCTGCCCTGCAGGTACTCCTTCGAGCACGGCGGGCGGTTGTAGGGCGGCTCGGGCTCCCGGCCGACGAGCAGGATCCCGCCCTCGCCGCCGGACTCGCGCAGCCAGCGGGCGCAGTTCGCGCTCGCGAGGCCGCCGCCGATCAACAGGTGCTTGACGTGAATGTCTGCCATGGCCAGTTCGCGTCGCGAGACGGCCGCTTCTTACCCGGCGCTCGCGCCGTTGCGCGTGAACTGCGGCGTGATCGCCGACTCCAGGCCCGGGTCGAGGATCAGCAGCACCTCGTCGCCCGCCTGGATCACGGTGTCGGACTTCGGCACGAAGCCGGTCCCGCCGCGCAGCACCGAGATGATCAGGCTGCCTTCGGGCAGCTCGACCTCGTCGACCCGCTGGCCGGCGGCCGGTGCGCCCTCGACCACCTCGAGCTCGATGATCTCCAGCCGCTCGCCCTCGAGCGCGAGCAGCTGCACGAGGCCGTACTGCGGCACCTCGTGCTCGATCAGGCGCAGGATCAGGTCCGTCGCGGAGACCGCCGGGCGGATCCCCAGCAGCTTGAAGTGCTGCAGGTTGCGCGGGTTGTTCACGCGCGCCACGATCCGCTGGGTCAAGTATTTCTCTTTTGCGACCTGGCAGATCAGCATGTTGTCCTCGTCGTCGCCGGTGACGGCGATCACGAGGTCGGCGCGCTGGATCCCCGCGCGCTCCAGCACCCACAGCTCGGTCGCGTCGCCGTACTGGACGGCGTGCTCGAGCTCCTGCTCGACGATCAGGTAGCGCCGGCGCTCGGACTCGATCAGCGTCACCTCGTGGCCCTTGCCGAGCAGCTCGCGCGCGAGGTTCCAGCCGACCTTGCCGGCCCCGACGACGATTACGTACACGCGGTCAGCCCTCTCATGCCGCAGGGTCCAGCGCGGCTCTCTCGACGAGGTCGATCGCGTGCTGCGTCGGACAGATCGTGTGCAGCCCCTGCTCGGCGTACCAAGCGGCGCGCGCCGGGTCGAGCACGCGCACGACCACGCGCGGGACGTTGAAGCGCCGCTGCGCGATCTGCGCGATCACGAGGTTGGTGTTGTCGCCGTTGGTGGAGGCGATGAAGACGTCGGCCTGCTCGATCCCCGCCTCCAGCAGCGCGTCGACCTCGAGCGCGGTGCCGACCGTGAAGCGCCCGCCGGCGTCCTCCCAGCTCTCGGCGAGGTCCTTGTCGAGCTGCTCGTGCGAGAGCGGGTCCTCGTCGAGCACGGACACCTCATGCCCGGCTTGCAGCGCGCGCTTGGCGACGGCGGAGCCGACGCGGCCGGCGCCTACGACGAGGATGAACATGGCCGGGAGGTTACCGAGGCGTCTCTCGGCGCGGCTCTGCGGCCGGCGCCGTGAGGATCACGCGGCAGCTGGCCTTGCGCAGCACGTACTTCGTGACCTCCCCGACGTAGTTGTCGAGCGGTCCGCCGGCACCGCCGAACAACGCGCCCCCGCGCACGCGCGAGGGCTCCTCGGCCGCCAGCACGATCGCCTCCACCCCGCGCCGTCTCGCCTCGCGCACGATCGCCTCGCCGGCGCGGCGCGCGCGCACCATCGCCGTCTGCACGTGCACGCCCTCGTACTCCTCGCCGACCGCCTTGGCGCGTCGCAGCGCGTCCTGCGCGCGTCTCAGCTGCGGCTCGGGCAGGCGCGCGTCGATCGGCAGTGACATCGGCACCTCGAAGACCCAGATCGCCTCGATCGTCGCGCCCTCCTCGTCGAGCTCGTCGCGCACCTCGCCGGCGAGCCGGCCGGCCGTCTGCACGATGTCGTCGTCGAGCGGCTTGCCGAAGATCGGCACGAGCAGCGAGCCGAACTCGGCGCGCGCCGGCTCGCCGCCGCGCAGCGCGCTCTCCGGCACCGTCACGCGCTTGAGCAGCGGATTGCCGTCGATGCGGCGGTACGCGACGTAGAGCGCGAGGCCGCCGAGCAGCCAACCCAGGCCGACGTAGCGCGCGCCCGTGTGCAGCACGAGCACCGTCACCCAGCCGGCGCCCGACAGCAGCGCGCCGAGGACCGCCGGCAGCGGCACCGGGCAGCCGCGCACGCGGACCGAGAAGGGAACGCTGTAGGGGCGCTCGCGGTCGGGCTCGCGAAAGCGCAGGCGGACGATCGACAGGTGCGCGATCGTGAACGCGAGCATCGCCCCGAACGCGTAGATCCCGACGAGGAAGTCGATGTCGCGCGGGATCGTCAGCGCCGCGGCGACGAGCGCGGCGAGCCCGATCAGCACGTACGGCGTCCCGCGCTGCGGATGCAGGCGCCCGAGCGCACTGGGAATCTGGCGGTTCGTCGCCAGCCCGTAGGCGAGCCGCGAGATGCCGAGCATCGCCGAGTTCGCGGCCGCCAGCAGCCCGATCACGGCGGTGACCGCGACCGCGACCCGCAGCGAGTCGGCCAGCCAGCGCTGCGAGAAGGCGTCGACGACGGACAGCAGCGGCGCCTCGACGTCACGCGTGGTGAACGCCTGCGAGCCCTGCTCGATCGGCAGCGCGCTCACGCCGACGACCGCGATCCCGACGTAGACGAGCAGGATCGTGCCGACGCCCGGCCCGACGAGCCGGCGCAGGCCGCTTCTCGTCGTCTCCGTCTCGCCGGCGAGGCTGGCCGCGGCCTCCAGACCGGTGAAGGCGATCGTCGCGATCGTGAGCGCGTAGATCGTGTCGTCCCACGCCGGCGAGGAGCCGAGGTGGATCGAGTCGACGATCGCGCCGGGGTGCAGCAGCAGCGCGAGCCCGAGCACGATCACGAGCAGCTGCACGGCGATGTCGGCGAGCGCCACGAGCAGCCCGCGGCGCAGCTGGCGCACGCTCACGCCGCGCACGTTGATCAGCGCGACGGCCGCGATCACGGCGACCGCGACGACCAGCTCCAGCGCTCCGTGTCCGACTGGAGCGGAGAACTCGGCCAGGTAGTTCGTCGCCGTGAAGGCCGTGACGGCGAGCAGGATGCAGTAGTCGAGCAGGATCGCCCAGCCCGCGACGAAGCTCACCAGCTCGTTGAAGGCGTAGCGCGCGAACACGCTCGATCCCCCGCGCTCGCGATGCAGCGCGGCGCCCTCGACGTACGTCATCGAGGCCAGCGAGAAGAACACGCCCGCGATCAGGAAGACGAGCGGCGTCAGCCCGAGCGCCCGCTGCGCCACCACGCCGAGCGCGAAGTACACCGAGCTGACCGACATCGTGTAGACGAGCCCGAACAGCGCGCGGGCCGACAGCGTGCGCGGATTCACGAGCCGCGATCCTGACGCGCCTGCAGGTAGAGGCGCGCGCCCCCGGCGGCGACGAACAGCACGCCGAGCACGATCCCGAGCGCGAGGCCGCTCCCGCCGGCCGCGAGCGTGCGCACGACGAGCGCGAGGCCGATCGCGACCATCGCGAGCGAGAGGATCCGCGTCGTGGCGCGGTGCAGCCCGCGCGGATCGCCCATCACGCGACCGCCGCCGGCTCGATCGGCGCGGCGCGCCTGTTGCGGGCGGACTCGATGATCACGCGGCAGGGACGCTCCGCCAGCACCGTCTCGAGCGTACGGCCGAAGATCGAGCCGCCGCCGGTGCGCTCCGGCAGCGGCATCACGATCGCGCGCGCGCCGATCTCGCGCGCCTCGTCGACGATCGCGCGGCCGGCCTGGCCGGCGCGCACCTTCTGCCAATGGCCCGTGACGCGCCGGCCGCCCTGCACCTTCGACTGTTCGATCACCTCCTGCGCGGCCAGCTCCTGCTCCGGCAGCGCGGCGTTGATCGGGCTGGTGGCGGGCACGACGATCGTCACGAGCACGTGGATCCCGCGGCTGCGGCGCGCCGCCATGCGGATCGCGGTCGCGAGGATGTCGGGCTCGAACTCCCGCTCCTCGAACGCCACCAGCACCGACTCGTACTCGGCCTCGTGGTCGACGACCGGCTTGGGCACCGCCACGCGCGTCGTGGTCGCCAGGTCGAGGCCCTGGCGCCGGCGGTAGACGGCGTACAGCAGGATCCCGAACGCAAGCCAGCCCATGCCCGCCAGCGCCACGTCGATGTGCAGCGCCGTCACGGTGACCCATGCGAGCCCGGTGCCGAGCCCGCCGACGAGCGCGAACAGCGGCAGCTCGCGCCCCCGCCAGCGCAGCGACCCGGGCCCGGTGTACGGGCGCTCCTGCCGCGGCAGCTTGATCCGCAGCCGCACGACCGCCGCGTGCGCGATCGTGAACGACAGCATCGCCCCGAACGCGTACATGTTGCCGAGGAAGTCGGCCTGGCCGGGGATCATCGCGACGCACGCGACGCCGGAGAAGATCAGGATCCCCAGCCACGGCGTGCGGAAGCGCGGGTGCAGCTGGCGCAGCCGGTCGGGCACCTGGCGGTGGATCCCCATCGAGTAGACGAGCCGCGAGACGCCGATGATGCCGGCGTTCGTGGCGATGAAGAGGATCGTCGCGGCCAGCAGGCCGACGTACAGCTCGCCGACGCCTTGCAGCGGCCCGAGGTCGAGGTGCTTGACGATGCCGAGCACCGGGTCGCCGGCAAAGCCGCCCTGGTCCTCCGGCAGGCCGAGCAGCGTCTGGTAGTCGCCGTCGGCGTTCTGCGTGACCGGCAGCGCGCTCAGCGCGACCGCCGGCAGCAGCGCGTAGATCGCGAACACGGCGATCACGACGCGGTTGATCGCGCGTGGGATCGTGGTCGCCTCGTCTCTGGCCTCCTCGGCCATGTTCGAGATCGTCTCGATGCCGGTGTAGGCGATCATCGCGACCGGGATCGCGACCGCGAAGTTCTTCCACGTCGGGGCGAGCCCCAGATGCACGTTGTCGATCAGCGTCTGCGGCGAGAAGACGAGCACGAGGCCGAGGATCACCAGCAGCAGCTGCGTCGCGAAGTCGGTGACCGCGAGCAGGATGTTGAGCCGCGCCGCCTCCTTGACGCCGAAGACGTTGATCACCGCCAGCAGCGCGACGACGACGATCCCGCCGACCACGTCGCCCGGTCCGTGCCGCAGCGGCTCCCAGAACAGCGAGCCGATGTAGTGCGGCACGAAGAAGGCCGAGATCGAGATCGTGATGACGTAGTTGAGCATCTGGCCCCAGGCGGCGAAGAAGGACCAGAACTCGTTGAAGGCGTGGCGCGCGAAGCTGCTCGACCCGCCGGCCTCCGGGAACATCGCGGTCGCCTCGGAGTAGGTGGCGGCCGTGAGGTAGAAGATCACGCCCGCGATCACGAACACGACCGGGGTCAGCCCGAGCGCGAAGCTCGCCACCAGCCCGAGGGCGTAGTAGATCGAGCTGCCTACGTTGCCGTAGGCGGTCGAGAAGAGGGCGTTGACCCCGAGCACCCGCTCGAGGCCGTGGAGACGTCGCTGAGCCATCGTGGCGTTCGGGTTCGGATGCTAGATGGCGGGGCGGGCGAGCCGCCCCGACGCCCGCGATCAGGGGGCGATCAGGTTCCCAAGAACGCTGCGCAGCGACTGCGGATCGACGCCGTGCTCTCGCTCGTACCGCCGTGCCGCCTTGTCGTCCGCGAGCGCCAGCACGAGCTCCTCCCGACTGCTGCCATAGCGGCACGCGGCACGGTCGAGCGCTTCGAGCGCGCGGTCCTGCAGGAAGCCCGCGATTCCGCCGGTTCCCGGCAGTTTTCGGTCCTTGCAGGGGTCCTGGATCGCGACCGCTTGCGGCTCGGTCGCCGCGTGGATCGCGGCGTAGGCCGCCGGCGACACGAACGCCAGCGCGAGCGCCGCCGCCACGAGGGTGCTCGCCCGCGGAGGCGGGAGCCCGATCCCGAGCGCTGCCGCGGCCAGCAGCGCCAATCCGCCCGCGATCACGAACGCGATGCGGAAGGCGTCGCCGACCGCGCTCACGAGCACGTCGTCGGCGCGCTGCGCCATCTGCTCGTACGTCGTGCGCTCCTCCCCCGTGTAGTCGCGGCCGTTGGCGGCGAGCGCGTGCTGCAGCCCGGCACGCGGGCGCTGCGCCTGCACGCCGCCGAGCAGCGCGGGCGCGAGCGTGAGCTTGTCCTGCGGCGGCAGCCTGGCGTCGAGCACGAGCGCGACGCCCTGCTCCTGCGCCCGCTCGGTGACGACGTCGAGCCGGTGCGCGATCAGCGGCGCGAGCGCGACCAGCACGAGCGCAATCCCGGCATGGCGGACCGTCAGCAGCCGCGCCGCCTCGCGCGCGGTGCGCTCCGGCAGCAGCTCGCCCGCGAACGCCGGCAGCGCCATCCCCATGCCGATGCCGGCAAGCGCCTGCGGCGCGAACGTCCACGCGACCGAGGCGCTCGGCAGCCACGCAAGCGCCAGCACGCCGCCGCCGACGAGCAGGCAGCCTGCCAGCGCGCGGATATGCGGCGGCGCGTGCACCTGCGCGCCCGCCAGCGCCGCGAGCGGCAGCACCGTGACCGTCACGGCCGCCGCCAGTGGCTCGACCGCCCACCCCGCGATCAGCAGCAGCACGAGCCCGAACAGCACTGCGGTCAGCGAGCCGGACACCAGCCCGAGCGAGAGGGCATCGAGGGGAAGGGAGCGGGGCGGCCGATCGGGCGGGTGGCCGTGAGGATGCACGTGCGCCGGCCGCAAGGCCGGCGTGCGCGCACCCGGAGCGGACAGGACCCGCCCGCCGAGCGGCTCGGGCTCAGCCCGGAGCGCCGCCACCGCCCCGGCGAGCGCCAACGGCACCTGCGCCACGAAGATCGCCCGCCAGTCGAACGCCTGCGTGAGCGCGCCGCCGAGCGCCGGACCGACGGCGCTCGCCATGATTGCTGCGCCGAGCCAATGGCGGCGGCCGGCCTCCGTGCCGCCGCTGATCAGCTCGAACGTGGCGACAAGCGCGAACGCGCCGGCGGCGGCCTGGACCGCGCGGGCGGTCAGCAGGACCGCAAGCGTGTCAGCGCCTGCGCAGATCGCCGAGGCGAGCGCGAAGACGGCGAAGCCGACCGCGCCCAGCCGGGCCGGCCCCAGCGCCCGCATCGCCGGCGCCGCGAACGGCAGCGCGACCGCCAGCACGCCGGTGTAGACCGCGATCACCGCCGCGACCCCCTCGACCGTCGTGTCGAGCGCCCGCAGCAGCTCCGGCAGCGCGAGCGTCACGATCGACGCGTCGGCCAGGACCAGGCCAGCGGCGATCGTCACCACCCACGAGCGAGCGCGCATGTGCGCATCTTCGCGCAGGGTTGGTCGATCGTGGAACGTTCTACGATCTGCGACGGAGACGGTGAGCTTCGCACCATGGAAACGGTGAGCCGAGGCGGCTCTTGGCCGATCAGCCGCTGTCAAACGCATGACGGGCGACCCTCGGGACCGCCCGTCATGCACAGCTCAGATGTCGCGAAGGCTCAGGTGATCAGCGGGATGATCAGGAGCGCGACGATGTTCGCGACCTTGATCATCGGGTTGATCGCGGGGCCGGCGGTGTCCTTGTAGGGGTCGCCGACCGTGTCGCCGGTGACCGACGCGGCGTGCGCCACGGAGCCCTTGCCGCCGAACGCGCCGTCCTCGATCAGCTTCTTCGCGTTGTCCCACGCGCCGCCGCCCGAGGTCATCGAGATCGCGACGAACAGGCCGACGACGATCACGCCCATCAGCAGGCCGCCGAGCGCCTCCTTCGAGATCAGGCCGACGACGAGCGTCACCACGATCGGGATCAGCGACGGGATGATCATCTCGCGCTGCGCCGCTCGCGTGACGATGTCGACGCAGGTGCCGTACTCCGGCTCCTCGGTGCCCTCCATGATCCCCGGCTTCTCGCGGAACTGGCGGCGCACCTCCTCGACGACGGCGCCGCCGGCGCGACCGACGGCCTCCATCGAGAGCGCGGCGAACAGGTAGACCATCATGCCGCCGATCAGCAGGCCGATCAGCACCGACGGGTCGCCGAGGATGTAGACGACGCCGTCCTTGCCGTTCTTGATCAGCTCGGTGTTGAGCTCGCGCTCGAACGCGTTGAACAGCACGAGCGCCGCCAGCGCGGCGGAACCGATCGCGTAGCCCTTCGTGACCGCCTTCGTCGTGTTGCCGACCGCGTCGAGCGGGTCGGTCACGTTGCGGACCTCCTCCGGAAGCTCCGCCATCTCGGCGATGCCGCCGGCGTTGTCCGTGATCGGGCCGAACGCGTCGAGCGCGACGATCAGGCCCGTCAGCGACAGCTGCGCCATCACGGCGATGCCGATGCCGTAGATGCCGGCGAGGTGGTTCGCCCAGAGGATGCCGAGCGCGATCACGAGCGCCGGGGCGGCGGTCGCCTGGAAGCCCTGCGCGAGGCCCTGGATGATGTTCGTCGCGTGGCCGGTCTCCGACGCCTTCGCCGTCTTCTTGACGGGCGAGAAGCGCGTCGAGGTGTAGTAGTCGGTGATCACGAACAGCAGCGCCGTGACGCCGAGGCCGATCAGCGAGCAGATGTAGAAGTCGCCGACGCCGGGCGTCGAGCTGGGGGCCAGCACGCCCTTGAAGCGGACGCCGTCCATCAGCCAGTGCGTGATCGGGTAGAACGCCGCCGCCGCGAGCACGCCGGAGACGAACAGGCCCTGGTAGAGCGCCCGCTCGACGTTGCCGGCCGCGGAGCGCACGAAGAACGTGCCGATGATCGAGGCGATGATCGAGACGCCGCCGAGCACGAGCGGGTAGAGCGCGACGTTCGTCGCGTCGGTGACCGAGAAGGTCAGCACGCCGAGCAGCATCACGGCGACCGCGGTCACCGCGTACGTCTCGAACAGGTCGGCCGCCATGCCGGCGCAGTCGCCGACGTTGTCGCCGACGTTGTCGGCGATCACGGCCGGGTTGCGCGGGTCGTCCTCGGGGATGCCGGCCTCGATCTTGCCGACGAGGTCGGCGCCGACGTCGGCGCCCTTCGTGAAGATGCCGCCGCCGAGTCGGGCGAACACGGAGATCAGCGAGCCGCCGAAGCCGAGGCCGATCAGCGCGTCGACCGCCTCCTTCGGCGTCCGGTCGACCCACGCGGTGAGGATCCCGTAGTAGGCCGCGACGCCGGTCAGCGCGAGGCCGACGACGAGCATTCCGGTGACGGCGCCGCCGCGGAAGGCGACGCTCAGCGCCTTCGGCACGCCGTCGCGCGCCGCCTCGGCGACGCGGGAGTTGGAGCGCACCGACACGTTCATGCCGATGTAGCCCGCCGCCGCGGAGGACAGCCCGCCGATCGCGAAGCCGATCGCGACGTAGATGTCCTGGATGAAGATGAGCGCGACGAACAGGACGACGCCGACGACGGCGATCGTCGAGTACTGGCGGTTGAGGTACGCGCGCGCGCCCTCCTGCACCGCCGACGAGATCGAGACCATCTTCTCGTTGCCGGGCGAGAGCGCCAGCAGCGAGCGGACCGTCAGCGCGCCGTAGACCAGCGCGCAGGCCGCGCAGACGAGCGCGACGACGACGCCGTGGTCACTCAGGAAGCTGGACAAGACTGGATCCTCCGGGGGTTTCCGTTGAACATCCCGGCGCGCGTCGGGCGCTCCGGCATGCTTCGGGGCCCGTGCGTCGGCGACCGCCGGCGGCTAGGGCCCCTAAGAACCGCGCGAGTCTATCGAGCCCGGCGGCAGACAGAAGCCAGCCCGCCGGCTCGGGCGAGGTCAGCGCGCGACGCGCTGCGGGGCGGTCGTGCGCGGCACCGGCTCCGGCCACGGCAGCGTCGCGAGCAGCTGCTCCTCGCCGCACAGCGACCACAGCTCCTCGGCGAGGTGCGGCGCCATCGGCGCGAGCAGCTGCACGAGCTGGCGGACGGCGATCAGCAAGGCGGCCTCGTCGAGGGGGTCCACACCGTCGTCGCGGCCCGCGGCGGCTGCTCTGCGCTCGAACTCGCGCAGCTTGCCGTCCAGCGCGATGACGCCCTCGACCGCGTGCTTCATCTCTATCGCGTCGAGCGCGCGCGTCACGTTGCGGTGCGCCATGTCGCACCACGTCACGAGCTTGCGCCGCAGTCTCGTCGAGCCGTCGATCCGCTCGCGCAGCTCGGGATCGAGCTCCTCCCAGCGGCGCAGGCGCGGCTCCATCCACTCCCGCAGCTGGTCGAGCCACTCGGCGCAGAACCTGATCGGCTCGTCGGTCCAGTGGAAGTCGTTCTTCGGCGCGGCCGCGTACATCATCGCCACGCGCAGCACGTCCGCCCCCACCTCCTCGAGCATCGCCTTCAGCTCGACGGTGTTGCGCAGGTGCTTGCTCATCTTCTTCCCGTCGAAGCGGACGAGCCCGATCATGCGCTGGTTGGTGAACGGCTCGCCGTCCGCGATGTGGCTCAGCAGGCCGACGTCGCGCAGCATCTTCGTGAACGAGCGCTGGTCGAACACGAAGCCGGCGCCGTCGGTGCCGCGGATCACGTTCGTGACCGGCAGCCATCTCGCCGTCTGCGGGTGGTCGAACATCGCGTCCGGGCGGTCCTCGTATGGGACGGCGATCGACAACCAGGTCCAGAACGCGTCGACGTGGCAGTCGAGCGTGTCCGTCTCGCGCCGCGCCGGCCCGCCGCACGCAGGACACTCGGTGTCGATGAACGAGGCGTCTTCGGCGAGCGGACGTCCGGTGCCGTCGATCCTCAGGTCGGTCGGCAGCACGACCGGCAGCTGCTGCTTCGGCACCGGCACGGTCCCGCAGGCGTCGCAGTAGACGATCGGGATCGGCGCGCCCCAGCTGCGCTGGCGCCCGATCGAGAAGTCGGTGATGGCGTACCGGCGCGCCGGCCGCGTCTCGACCGCGAGCGCGACGCCGTCGGCCCCCGCCTCGTCCACGCGCGCGATCCCGGCCTTCTCGCCCACCTCGGCGTCCGTCCTGTCGACGCCGGGAAAGCCGAGCGAGGCGGTCGCGCCGTGGCGGGCGTCGACGATCGGCGAGACGAGCACCGGCAGCGGCCGGTCGATCCCCGCGATCGTCGCGACGAGGCCGGTGTCGATCACGTCGACCGTGCTGGCGCGGTCGCCGCTGCGCCAGCCCATCGATCTCATGTCGCGCAGCGCGTCGCTCTCCTCCAGCTGCCCGACCCAGTCGGCCAGCCGCGGGTGGTTCGGCGAGACCGCGACGAACGCCGCCTGCGCAAGCGCCTCGGGCTCGGCGGCGAAGACCGCCTCGCGCGTCCCGGCGGGCGTCTCGGCCTCGACCTCGACGCCCTCCACGCGCGAGAGCAGCGAGCGCTGCGCGCCGAGCGCGTTCACGTCCCAGCCCTTCAGCGCGTCGAGGTTGTCGTCGTTCTCGGCCGCGTAGCGCGTCGCGCGGAAGAACCACTGCTCCAGCGGACGGAAGCTGACCTCGCTGTCGCAGCGCCAGCAGACGCCGCCCTCGGCCTGCGTCTGCGCGAGCACCGTCTGGCAGGAGTCGCACCAGTGGACGTGGCGGGTCTGGCGGTAGATCAGGTCGTGCTCGAGCAGCAGCAGGAACAGGTACTGCGTCCACTGGTAGTGCTGCGGCTCGCACGTGACGAACGAGCGCTCCCAGTCGAACGAGGCGCCGAGGCCGGTGAAGTCGCGGCGGAAGTTCTCGCAGCACTGCTGCACCCACTCGGCCGGCGTGATGCCGCGGCGGATCGCCTCGAGCTCGCTCGGCAGCCCGAACGAGTCGAAGCCCGTCGTGAACAGGACTTGGTCGCCCATCGCGCGGCGAAAGCGCGCGAACGCGTCGGACACCGAGTAGATGCGCGCGTGCCCGAGGTGGGCGTTGCCCGACGTGAACGGGCACGACGGAAAGACGTAGCGCGACGGACCCTCGGCGTCCTCGCCGGGCGTCGCGAACGCGCGCGCCTCGCGCCAGGCTGCCTGCCAGCGCTCATCCAAATCACGATGCGCCGGCACCGGCGGCTCCCCCAATTACATACTGATCCGAAAATTACGACGAAAAGTACGCCCGACGGGACTCGAACCCGTATCTCTGGCTTGAAAGGCCAGTACTCTCCAGGAAACTTGCGGTCTGGGACGCACGCAATCGCGTTGCCCGAAGGCAGTCGGACACCGAGAAAAGACGAAGCTCCCCCGGCTTGATGTCTGACACACGACGGCGCGTGCGGATCCCCCGATTGTTTCCTTTGACCGTTTGAGCTACGGGCGCATGCGGTCTACGTCGGCAACATTAGGCGGGCGCTTCGCGGCTTGTCAAGTTGTGCCCTGACGGTAAGCTGTGCCGACGCGTCGCCCGCGGGGAAGGGCGCCGCAAACCGGGGAAACGGGGGACGGGACGAGCATGGTCTCGGCGTCGATCATCGAGTGCATCGGCGGCACGCCGCTGGTGCGGCTGCGGCGGCTGTTCAGCCACGGCCCGCAGGTGTACGCAAAGCTGGAGCTGCTCAATCCGGGCGGCTCGGTCAAGGACCGTCCGGCGCGCTACATCATCGAACGCGGCCTGCGCGACGGCACGATCGCGCCCGGCGCGACGATCGTCGAGTCCTCCTCGGGCAACTTCGCGATCGCGCTCGCGATGGCGGCGCGCATCTACGAGCTCGACTTCGTCGCCGTGGTCGATCCGAGAATCGCGCCGCTCAACCTGCGCATCATCGAGCAGCTCGGCGCGCGCGTGGAGATGGTGCAGCGGCCCGACCCGTTCGGCGGCTACCTGCACACGCGCCTGGAGCGCGTGCAGGAGCTGCTGGCCGAGATCCCGGGCGCCTACTGGATCGACCAGTACGCGAACGAGATGAACGCCCAGTGCCACTACGACGGGATCGGCAGCGAGATCGTCGAGGCGCTCGGCACGGAGGAGCCCGTCGACGTGTTCGTCGCGGCCGTCTCGACGTCCGCCACGCTGATGGGCGCGGCGCGCCGCCTGCGCGACGCGTATCCCGGGATCCACGTCGTCGCCGTCGACGCGCAGGGCTCGGTGATCTTCGGCGGCCCGCCGAGCAGACGCAGCCTGCCGGGGATCGGCTCCAGCCGCACGCCGGAGCTGCTGTGCGAGGACGAGATCGACGAGGTGATCTACGTCGACGACTTCGACTCCGCCCGCGGCTGCCGCGAGCTGCTGCGCGGCGAGGGGATCCTCGCCGGCGGCTCGTCGGGCGCGGTGATCGCCGCCGTCCAGCGGGTCGTCGCGACGCTGCCGCCGACCGCGCGCGTCGTGACGGTGCTGGCCGACCGCGGCGAGCGCTACATGGACCTCGTCTACGACGACGCGTGGGTCGAGGCGCATCGGCCCGCCGTGCCGGACGTGCCGCCGACCGCGGTGGCGCTAACGTCGACTTCCTGAGGAGCCATGACATCGACGCAGATCGAGCCGGGGGCGTCTCCTGCCGAGCCGACCGCCGGCGACATTCTCTATCTCACCCGTCGTGACGTCAGAGCCGCGATGGGCGACTCGATACGCGGCTACGTGGAGGCGCTGCGCACCGCGCTCGCGCTGCACGCCGAGGGCAGAACGGCGCAGCCGCTGAAGCCCTACCTGCGCTGGCGCAGAGGCGGGCACATCGCCGACCGCATCATCGCGATGCCGGGCTATGTCGGCGGCCAGAACGCGATGGCCGGGATCAAGTGGATCGGCTCCAAGCACGACAACCCGAAGGCGCGCAACATCCCGCGCGCCAGCGCCGTGATCGTGCTGAACGACCCGGACACGCACTTCCCGGTCGCGATCATGGAGGGCGGCGAGATCAGCGGCATGCGCACCGCCGGCGTGACGGTGCTCGCCTGCGAGTACCTCGCGCGTTTAGGGTTCCGATCGGTCGCGCTCGTCGGCTGCGGCTTCATCGGCCGGCTCCACGCGTTGGGGCTGCTGGAGTCGTTCCCCGCGATCGAGCGGATCCATCTCTACGACCAGGACTCGCGCGCTGCGCAGACGCTGGCGGAGGAGCTCAAGGGCCTCGGCCGCGAAGGGCTGATGGTGGCCGTCTCCACGAGTGCCGAGGATGCGGTCTGCCGCGGCGAGGTCGTCGTGCCGTGCACGGTGACGGCGAAGCCGTACATCGAGCTCGACTGGCTGATGCCGGGCGTGTTCGTCTCCAACATCTCGATCATGGACGTCAAGCCGGAGGTCTACCTCGGCGTCGACAAGCTGATCGTCGACGACTGGGAGCAGGCCAACCGCGAGAGAAAGACGATCAACCAGCTCGTGCTCGCCGGAAAGCTGAAGCAGTCGGACCTGCATGCCGAGCTCGGCGACGTCGTGCGCGGCATCAAGCCCGGCCGCGAGACGCCCGACGAGCGGATCCTGCTCAACCCGATGGGGATGGCGATCGAGGACGTCGCCTGCGCCGCCGCGGTGTACCGGACGGCGCGCGAGCAGGGAGCGGGCCAGTGGCTGACGCTGGCGTGACGGCGGGCTCGCCGTTGGCCGCGCGGCTGCGCGAGCGCCACGGCGAGGTGTACCTGCTGATCGGCCCGCCGCGCACGGCCTCGACGGCGGTCTCGCGGATCCTCTGGAACCACCCGGCGGTCGGCTGGTACGCGCACGAGCCGTTCGAGCCGACGTGGTACGAGGGGGCCGGCGTCGCGCGCGCGGAGGAGCTGCTGGAAGCGCCCGACGCCGTGGACTCGTTGGGCGGTCGCGGCACCGGCTCGGCGTTGGTCGTGAAGGAGATGACGTTCCAGGTCGGCGACTCCTTCCCCGCATTGGCCGAGCTGGCGACGCGCCCGGTGGTGTTCCTGATCCGCGACCCGCGCCTGACGATCGCCTCGCGCATGAAGGTGCTGCGCCGCTCGGGCCGCCCGGAGGTGTTTCCCCTGCGCGAGTCGGGCTGGGAGGACCTCGCGCGCCAGCTCGCCTACGTGCGGGGCGAGGGGATCCCGCATGCGGTGGTCGATTCGAGCGACCTCCGGCGCGCGCCGGAGACGGTGGTCCCGGCGCTGCTGGAGACGCTCGGCCTGAGCTTCACGCCGGACCTGCTGGCCTGGAGCGCCAGCGACGCCACCGGCCTCAGCGCCGTCTCGGGCGCGGAGGATCCGTTCTACCAGCGCGTGCTCGACTCGCAGGGGCTCGAGCCGCCAGCCGAGCGCGTGCCGGACCTGGACGAGTTCCCCGAGCCGCTCCGCGCCCACGTCGCCGAGTGCGTGGCCCGGTACGAGGAGCTGCGTGCGCCTGGGGGGTCTCTGAGACCCCCAGGCGCACACACCTACTGACCGGGAACCCAGAGCCGCCCGGATCTCTGCGCGGGGCCGGGGCCCTCGCCCGGCTGCTCGCTCGTGGCCTCCTGCGCGGGCGGCGCGTCGGGCGCGTCGGAGCTGGCCGCTCTCACGTACGCCATCTGCAACTGACTGAGCGCGTCGCGGATCGGTCTCGCCTGCTCGGCCCCCAATGCCTGCTCCACCAGCGGCAGCAAGGCCCGCACGGCCTCGATCCCCATGCGCGTCTGGCCGAGATCCCGCTCGCCCTCGCTCCCGGGGACCAGGCCGGCGCGCAGCACCGCGACGTTGAGGATCGAGACCGTGGCCTCGGTGACGACCTGCTCGACGCGCACGCGCTTGAGCTCCTCTTCGAGCGCCGCGCGCATCTCCTCCTCGGTGGGCTCGCGTGAACCGGCCCCGCCGGTCGGATCCTGTGCGCTCATACGATCGCCTCCTGGGCGTAGGTCTCCCGCGTTTCCCGCACCGTGGCGGCGTATACGTCCTCGATCGACGCGCCCGCTTCCAGCAGCCGGCGCTGGCGCTGGGCGCCGTTCCACTCCGGCAGCGCGACGTCGATGCCCAGCTCGCTCCGCGCCGGCGCCGTCCACGCGAGCAGGCGCTCGACAGCCTCCGCCGCCGGCTGCTCCTCCGCCCGCTCGAGGTCGATCAGCTTGCCGTCGAGCCCGTGGCGGATCGCGCGCCACATGTTCTCCTCGACCAGGCGCGGCGCGGGGTCGACCGACGGAACCCCGTCGTCGACGTCGCGCGCAGCCTGCAGGACGGCGCCGACGATCAGCGCCGCGAGCGCCTCCGACTCGGCGGCCGTGCTCTGCGCGTCGCAGATCCGCACCTCCACGGTGCCGAACGCCAGGTGCGGGCGGACCGACCACCACACCTGCGTGTACTCGACGATCGAGTTGGTCTTCACGAGGAAGTCGAGGTAGTCCTTGAAGCCGCGCCAGTCGCCGAACGCGTCCGGCACGCCGCAGCGCGGGAACGACTTCGTGAACGTCTGGGTGCGAGCGGTGTGCAGCCCGGAATCCCGCGCGTCGACGAACGGCGAGTTGGCCGAGACCGCCAGCAGCAGCGGCAGCACCGGCCGCAGGCGGTCGCACACCTGCACGGCGCGGTCGGCGCCGCGCACGCCGACGTGCACGTGCAGCGAGAACGTGTTGTTGCGCCGCGCCACGTACTGGAGCCCGTCGACCACGCGGCGATAGTGCTCGGTGTCGATGTTGCGCTGTTCGCGGTAGTCCGCCCACGGGTGCGTTCCGGTCGCCCCGAGCGCCACGCCCTGATCGGCCGCGAGCGCGAACAGGCGGCGGCGGTGGTCGCGCTGGGCCGCCACGGCGGCGGGGAAGTCCTCCCCACGCCCCGAGCGGATCTCGATCTCGGAGGAGATCAGCTCGCCGGCGAGCGAGGCGGCCAGCACCGGATCGCTTGCCTCCGCCGCGTCATGCAGGCGCTCGAAGCGGGGCACCATGTCGAGCGTCGACGGGTCGAGGATCGCGAACTCCTCCTCGAGGCCGATCGTGCCGTCGAGCGCGTCCTCGAAGGACTCGTGGGCGGTGGAGAAGTCGAGGCTCACGAAGAGGGCCGGAGAGCGGGCGGAGCCGAAGCTCAGGTCAGGTAGAAGTACAGCGCGTACAGCAGATCGACGGCCGGGCTGGAGGTGTGGACGGTCACCTCCGGCGGGACCTGCAGCAGCGCCTCGGAGTAGTTGAAGATGATCTTCACGCCGGCGGCGACGAGGTCGTCGGCGAGCGCCTGGGCCGCGGCCGTCGGGACCGCGAGGACCCCGACGACGATGTCCTCCTCTTCGACGACCTGCGCGAGGTCGTCGGTGCTGCGGACCGCCTGCGAGCCGACCTGCTCGCCGACCTTCGCCGGGTCCTTGTCGAAGATCGCGACGACGCGGAAGCCGTGGTCGGCGAAGATGTCGGAGGAGGCGATCGCGCGGCCGAGATGGCCGGCGCCGAACAGCGCGATGTTGTGCTGGCCCGACGTGCGCAGGATCTTGCGGATCTGCGAGACGAGCGAGTCGACGTTGTAGCCGACGCCGCGCTTGCCGAACTTCCCGAATCCGGAGAGATCGCGCCGGATCTGCGTCGAGTTGACGTGCGTGTAGTCCGACAGCTCCTGCGAGGAGATCGTCTCCTTGCCCATCTTCTTCGCCTGCGTGAGCACCTGCAGGTAGCGCGAGAGACGTGCGGCGACGCCGAGCGAGAGGCGGTCGCCGACCTTCTCCAGGCCGGTCTCGGCGTCGTGCTCGATCGTGGAGCTCATCGCTGCCCAGTGTAGGGGTCGATCCCGCTAGGAGCGTGCTCCGGAGGGGGGCCGGACCGTGGATGGCGGGCGCCAGGCGGTTGCGCAGCCAAGGCCGGCGGCCTTGGCAAGCGGCCGGCTGGGGTCCGGCGCCGCGGGACGGTCGCTTCCGGCCGCGGGCCTAGCGGGATCGGCCCCAAGCGAGACGCCGCCGCAACTCGGCCTCGTCGACGAAGAAGTCGAACAGCTCCTCGCCGTCGAGCGCGATCACCGGAATGCGCTCCAGGTACGCCTTGAAGAGCGCGTCGTCGGATTCGATGTCGCGCTCGACGAGCGCGAACGGCAGCTCTCCCCGGATCCGCTCCAGGGCGACGCGCGCCTCGTCGCACAGATGACAGCCGGGACGGCCGTAGAGGACCACTTCGCGCACCGGCTCAGGGTATGTGACGCAGGGTTGCGCCGCCCTGCGACACGCTTATCCGATGAGCACGCTGTTCTACGCGGATGTCTTGGGCATGAAGGCACGCTGGCGCACCGGCGACATCGAGGCCGTCAAGACGACGTACCGCGCGTTCGAGCAGATGATCGGGGAGACGCTCGCCGCCGAACGATGCGAGCCCATCACCGGCGGAATCCAGTCCGACGCCGCGGCGATCGTCTTCGAGGATGCGATCGACGCGGTCCGCTTCGCACGAACCTTGTTCATGCGCACCTTCTACGACGCGCGGAGACAGAGCCGGCTGTGGTTTCGCGGCCTCGTCTGCCCGTGCTCGGACGAGGAGGAGCTGATCTCCGAGCGACCCCTCGAACGAGGTCCGAGACTCTATGCCCGGCACTTCGCCGATGACCTTCTCCAGGCGGTCAACATCGAACAGCAGTTCCGCGGACCGCGCGTACTGCTCGCGAGATCGCTCGTCGACTCGCATCTCAAGAACGCACTTGCGATCCACGTCGGCAGACGGAAGATCTGGCCGATGCGCCAACTCGACCACGTGTCGTATCCGGCGGCCGGCGACTGGTGGGACCTGCTCTATCTCCTACCGCCGGAGATGACGGACGAGGAGCTGAGTTCCCGCGACGCGCAGATCGACCGACTCTTGCGGTGGACGATCAGCGAGAAGCACGGCGGCTCCCGCGAGGAGTTCGAGCAGATCGCCGTGCTCGCGGTTGTCTGGGCCGAGTCGTTCGCCATCGCACGCCATGTCGCAAGCACGGCGAGAAGCGGACCTCGACCGAGCTGAGTCACGGCCCCCGCTCGCCCGTGGCATACGCGTCGAGCGCGGCGTACCGCGGGAACGGGATCGCCGGCAGGTGGCGCGCGGCGGAGGCGATCATCGCGGCGTTGTCGGTGCACAGCCGGATCGGCGGGATGTCGATCTCGACGCCGAGGCCGCGCATCCGCTCGCGCAGCGGGCCGTTGGCGGCGACGCCGCCGCCGAGCGCGAGCCGCTGCAGGTCGGTCTGCTCGAGCGCCCGCTCGACGCGTCGCGCGAGCGTCTCGACGATCGCCCGCTGATACGAGGCCGCCAGGTCGGCGCGACGGCGGCCCGCTTCCTCCCCCCCCAGCTCTCTGAGCTTGTAGAGCAGCGCCGTCTTCAAGCCGCTGAAGGAGAAGTCGAGCCCCGCGACCTGCTGGGCGGTCGGGAACGCGAACGCCTCCGGATCGCCGTCCTCGGCCAGCTTCTGCAGCGCGGGGCCGCCCGGATAGCCGAGCCCGAGCATGCGTGCGCCCTTGTCGAACGCCTCCCCCGCCGCGTCGTCGTGCGTCGCGCCCAAGACCTCCCAGTCCGGCCCATGGTCCTCGACACGAGCCAGCAGCGTGTGCCCGCCGCTCGCGATCAGGATCAGGAACGGCGGCTCGAACTGGCTCGGCTTCAGGAACGACGCGGCGACGTGGCCGTGCAGGTGGTCGACCGGGATCAGCGGCAGCCGATGCGCCGCCGCGAGCGCCTTCGCCGTCGAGACGCCGACGAGCAGCGCGCCCACCAGCCCCGGCCCCTGCGTGACGGCGATCGCGTCGAGCTCCGGCAGCGACGTCTCGGCCTGCGCGAGCGCGTCGTCGACGACCGCGCCGATCAGCTCCAGGTGATGGCGCGAGGCGACCTCCGGCACGACGCCGCCGTAGCGGTCGTGGATCCCCTGCGAGGAGATCACGTTCGAGCGGATCTCGCCGTCCTGCGTGACGACGGCGGCGCACGTGTCGTCGCAGCTCGTCTCGATCGCGAGGATCACGCGGCGCCGCTGCCCACGTTCGGGACGTCGTCGAGGCGGCCGTTCAGCGTCGCCCGCGTGCGCCACATGATGAGGGCGTCCTCGCCGTTGTCCTGGTAGTAGCGCGGCCGCGTGCCGGCCGAGCGGAAGCCGAAGCGCTCGTAGAGCTCGATCGCGGCGCGGTTCGTCGGGCGCACCTCGAGCGTCAGCTGCGAGCTGCCGCTGCCGTCGTCGATCCGCTCCAGCAGCGCGTTCAGCAGCGCGGTCGCGATCCCCTGACGCCGCAGGCGCGGATCGACCGCGATGTTCATCAGATGCCACACGGTGTCGTAGCGCGAGCAGATCAGGTGTCCGACGACCGTCCCGTCGTGCAGGGCGGCCAGGCAGACGCCCGACGGCTTCGACAGCTCCAGCACGAACATCGCCAGCGACCACGGCGTCGGGAACGCGCGCCGCTCGACCGCGATCACCTGCGGCAGGTCGGAGTACGAGAGGCGGCGGATCTCGAGCGTCGTCGGGCGCGATCTCACGGTTGGTCGGTGCGCCGTGCGCGGAGCGCCAGCTCAGCGTCCGGCAGGCGCAGGTAGGCGGGCAGGACTGCGTCGGAAGCCTCTGGTTCCATACCCGCCGCGAGGCGTGCAAGCACGGCCGCCTCGACGCGATGGGCTGCGGAGTCGTCCGGCGGGACGGCAGCTCCGGCCGCTTCCAACACGGTCCTGAACCTTACCGCCCCGTCTCCGACGGCCGGCGTGCCCGCGGGCAGCGCCGCGGCCGCGTCGGCGAGCGCCGCGGGCGTCAGCGCGGCGGCGGCGAGCAGCGTCTCCCGCCCCGCCCAGGCGGCCGCGAACGCCTCGCCGCGGCGGGCGTCGAGCACCGCCAGGACCGCCGGCGCGTCGCCGGCGGACTCCGCGGCGCCCGCAGCGAGCGCGCGCAACGTCGAGACGCCCACGAGCGGCAGGTCGTGCGCGTGCGCGAGCGCACGCGCGGTCGCGACGCCGATGCGCAGGCCGGTGAACGTGCC
>Ga0308175_100000141_pt1 | contig 55136 bp, 55 predicted proteins | sample PhyCR1_3_FD_203893 | JGI IMG/M metagenome (GOLD analysis project Ga0308175, IMG submission 203893) | Soil microbial communities from UC Gill Tract Community Farm, Albany, California, United States - DLSLS.C.R1 | ecosystem: Environmental > Terrestrial > Soil > Agricultural land | place: USA...
CAGCCCTCCGGGGTCGACTCCGCGTACGCGTTCACCTGCTGCCCTCCTGCCCGTCGAGGTGCCGCTCCAGGGCGTCGAGGTGCCGATCCCACAGCACCCGGTACGGCTCCAGCCAGCTCGCCAGCGCCGCGAACGGCGCCGCTTCCAACCGGTAGATCCGCTGCTGGGCGGCGACCCGGGCCGAGACGAACCCGGCCTCCCGCAGCACCTTGAGGTGCTTCGACACCGTGGGTTGCGGCAGGTCGAGCGAGCCGACCAGCTCGCCGACGCTCCGCTCCGCCTCGCGCAGCTCGGCCACGATCCGACGCCGCGTCGGCTCAGCCAGCACGACGAACGCGTCTCCGGTCACGGCGACGAGCATGCGCGAACGGGCATATACCTGTCAAGGTATGTAGGTCAGCTCGGCGGCTCGTCCTTCCCGGACTCCTCCGCCGCGTCGGCCTCCTCCTTGGTGTGGTGGACGGCGCCGTCGGCGTGCTCGGGCGGTCCGTACACGGTGTAGAGCACGAGCGCATTGGGCCCGGTGTTGACGAAGTTGTGCTTGGTCCCGGCCGGAACCGTGACCAGGTCGCCCGGCTCCACCTTGCGCTTCTGGCCGCCGACCCTGGCCTCGCCGACGCCGCTGACGAAGCTGAGCACCTGGTCGGTGTCCTCGTGCACCTCTTCACCGATCTCGCCGCCGGCCGGGATCGTCATGATCACCAGCTGCGTGTGCGACCCGGTCCACAGCACGCGCCGGAAGTCCGGGCTCGTCTCGGCGACGGTGGCGATGCTGAAGTGGTTCATGGGCGTACCTGTCCCCCCGCCGGCCGCCGACCAACCACGGGCGGCCGGGTCCGGACGGACCGGACCCGGCCGCGATGACGATCCTCAGCCTCGCTTGCGGCTGGCGTAGTCGCGGTGCCGCACCGGCGGCGGAGGCGGCTTCTGCCCCGCCTTCGCCGGCATCCGCCCGGAGGGGACGGCGCTACCGCGGGCGGCGGCCCGCCGCTCCCGCCGGTTGAGCGGGACCTCGGGCTGCTGCTCCTGCTCCTGCTCCTGCTCCTGGTGGTCCTGGTGGTCCTGGGATTCGAGTGTGTGTGCACGCATGGGGGCCTCCTGCGGAGGACAGGGGCGTGCCGGCGGTGGCTGAGCGACGACAGCGACGGACCGGTGGACGCCCGTGGGCGGCGGGATTCGCTGTGGCGCCGGTCGGATGAGCCGGACCCGGCGCCGGGCGCACGAAAGCGCGCGTGCTCAGTCGGTCACCGGACCAGAGTGCGCGCCGACTCGCCCGGCCGCAAGGGAAATAGCCGGCTGGCGCCCTGACCTCCAACTTTCGTCTGTGTCCTGCGGCTGCGGTGCCGACCTACCGTCGCTGCCATGAGCACGCTTGCAGTCTCCCACCGGCGCCGGTGGGCTGGCGGCCCCGTCGTCGCCGCTGTCTCGGGGTCCGCTCTGCTGGCGTTGGGTGTGCTGTCGGTCGAGGGCGAGTGGGCCTCCTTCGGCCGGCCGCCGAACGCTGCGGTCATCGTCGACATCGTCGGCGGCGTACTCAGCATCGTCCTGCTCTTCGCCGTCCGGCACAGCCCGGTACGGATCGCGCTGGTGCTGTCCGCGCTGCTCACCGTCTCCGCTGCGGCCACGCCCGCTGCCGCGACCGCCACTCTCTGGGTGGCCCAGCGCCGGCGGCTGCCGGTCGCGATCGGGGTGGCGCTGGCCGGCGTGGCCGGCCACCTCGTCCGCGCGTTCTGGCGGCCTACCCCGGACCGGTCGATCGTCCTGTGGACGGTCGTCATCGCCGCCTCGTACGCGGCGCTGGTCGGCTGGGGCGCGCAGAACCAGGCCCGGCGCGCGCTGGTCTCCTCGCTGGAGGACCGGGCCCGGCGGGCCGAGGAGGACCAGGCACACCGCATCACCGAGGCACGGCGGGCCGAGCGGACCAAGATCGCCCGGGAGATGCACGACGTGCTCGCGCACCGGCTGTCCCTGCTGGCCGCGTACGCCGGGGCGCTGGAGTTCCGGCCGGACGCGCCCCCGGACGAGCTGGCCCGCGCCGCGGGGGTGATCCGGGACGGCGCCCACCAGGCGCTGGAGGAGCTGCGCGAGGTGATCGGCGTGCTCCGGGACGACCCGGCCGAGCCGGAGCCGGACCGCCCGCAGCCGACCCTGTCCGACCTGCCCCGGCTGCTCGACGAGGCCCGCGCCGCCGGCACCCCGGTCCGGCTGGACGACCGGCTGGCCGACGCCGGTACGGTGCCGGACGTGCTGGGCAGGACCGTCTACCGCGTCGTCCAGGAAGGGCTGACCAACGCGCGCAAGCACGCGCCCGGGCAGGAGACGACCGTCCTGCTCGGCGGCCGGCGCGGGCGCAACCTGCTGGTCGTGGTCATCAACCGGACCGGCGGGAGCGGCACCGACCCCGGCCGGATCCCGGGCAGCGGGAGCGGGCTGGTCGGCCTGCGCGAGCGGGTGCAGCTGGCCGGCGGGCGGTTGGACGCGAGGTCCGCCCGCGGACGGTTCCGGCTGTGGGCGGTGCTGCCGTGGCCGGCGTGAAGGTGCTCATCGTCGACGACGACGCGCTCGTCCGCGGCGCGCTGCGGATGATGCTGTCCGGCTCGGACGCGATCGAGGTGGTCGGCGAGGCCGGCGACGGCGACGAGGTGACCGCGGCGCTGGCCGAGCACCGGCCGGACGTCGTGCTCATGGACATCCGGATGCCGCGGCTGGACGGGATCAGCGCGACCGCCGCGCTGCGCCGGCGGCCCGACCCGCCGTCCGTGATCGTGCTGACGACCTTCGACGCCGACGAGAACGTGCTGCGGGCGCTGCGGGCCGGGGCCAGCGGCTTCCTGCTCAAGGACACCCCGCCGGCCCGGATCGTCGAGGCCGTGCAGCGGGTCGCAGCCGGCGAGGAGATCCTCTCGCCGACCGTGCTGCGCCGGTTCCTGGCCCGGTTCGCCGCCGACGGCGGCTCCACCGACCAGGCCAGGGCCGACTTCGCGAAGCTGACCGAGCGGGAGGCGGACGTGGTCCTCGCGGTCGCCCGGGGCCGCACCAACCAGGAGATCGCCGAGGAGCTCTTCCTGTCGGTGGCGACCGTGAAGACCCACATCTCGCACGCGATGACCAAGCTCGACCTGGCCAACCGGACCCAGCTGGCGCTGCTCGCGCACGACGCCGGCCTGGTGTAGGCGGACCGGCCGGGTCAGCCGATGTCGCGGTGGCGCAGGCCGACCGCGCCGACCGCCGCCAGCGCCGCGGCGACGGCGAGCAGCACCACCAGCGGCACCGCCTGCGGTGTGTGCACCGGCGCGTCGCCGGCGTGCTGGAACGGCGAGGCGTCCAGCACCCAGTCCGGCAGGCTGAGCAGCTGGCCGACCTGGCCGAGCAGCAGGCACACGGCGAGCACCGCCCAGGCGGCGGCGACCAACCGCGGCACCGCGCCGACCAACGCGGCGGCGAGCGCGCCGAGCACCCACACCGCCGGCACCTGCGCCAGGGTGGCGCCGATCAGCCGGCCGATCTGGCCCGCGTCGCCGGTCCGCCAGGCGTGCACCAGGCCGAGCGCGACGCCGGCGACCAGTAGCAGCCAGGCCGACCCGAGCGCGGCGACCAGCACGTGGCCGCCGCCCCAGCGCAGCCGTCGGACCGCGCCGGCCAGCACCGGCTCCGCCCGCTGCTCGGTCTCCTCGGTCCGCGCCCGCAGCACCGCCTGCACCGCGTACGCGGCCGCGACGAGGCCGAGCAGCCCGACGATCAGCGAGAGGTACGTCGAGACGACGTCGGCGCCGCCGCCGCCGAGCTTGTCGATGAGCTCCTTGGCCTGCGCGCCGTCGCCGAGCAGGTCGCCGACGTCGCTGGCGACCGCGCCGACCGCGGCACCGACGATCAGGTAGCCGGCGGTCCAGCCGAGCAGCGCGCCCCGGTGCAGCCGCCAGGCCAGTGCGACCGGCCCGGCCAGCCGCGGGTCGGCCACCGGCGGTCCCGGCCGCTGCGGCCGCAGCCCGGCGCCGGCGTCCCGCAGCGGCAGCAGCACCGCGGCCGCGACGAGCAGTCCGGCGGTCAGCAGCGCGGGCAGCAGGAAGACCCACCAGCGCTCGCCGGAGAACGCCCGCACCTGCTGCGACCAGCCGATCGGCGACAGCCAGGACAGCCAGGTGGCGCCGGAGTCGCCGACCGCCCGCAGCAGGTAGGCCAGCCCGAGCAGCGCGCCGGCCGTCCCGGACGCGGCCCGGGCCACCGACGCGACCTGCGCGGTCACCAGCGCGATCGCGCCGAACACCAGGCCGGCGGCGCCGATCGCGAGGCCGAGCGCGAGGGAGCCGGCCACCGGCAGCCCGAGCGCGACCAGACCGGCTGCGGTCAGCAGGGCGATCGACACGTTCGCCAGCACCGCGACGAGGAAGCCGGCGACCGGCACCGCGTACCGCCCCACCGCGGCGGCGCCGACCAGCTCGGTGCGGCCGGCCTCCTCCTCGGCCCTGGTGTGCCGGACCACCAGCAGCAGGCTCATCAGGCCGGCCAGCACGGAGGCGAGACCGGCGACGCGCCAGGCCGTCAGCCCGCCGACTGTGGTCAGGTCGAACGCCGGTCCGGTGATCGCCCGGAGCGCGCCGGTGCTCGCCGACACTGCGACCTGGGCCCGGTCGGCCTCGGTCGGGTAGAGCCGCTGGTACGACGAGGCGGTCGAGATGACCGTGAGGACGATGCCGTAGATCCAGGCCGGAAGCATGATCCGGTCGCGGCGCAGCGCCAGCCGCAGCAGCGGCGCCCATCCGGCGAGCGCCCGCTCGCGCTCCGCCCCGGCGTCCGGCGTGGCCTCGGGCACGCGCCGGGCGGTGTCGAGCTCGGTCATGCCGTCACCAGCTCCGGGCCGGGCAGCTCATCGCCGTAGTGCCGCAGGAACAGCTCCTCGAGCGTCGGTGGCCGGCTGACCAGGCTGCGCACGCCGGCGGCGGCGAGCCGGGCCAGCACCGGCGTGAGCTGGGCCGTATCGACCTCGCAGTGCAGCCGGTCACCCTCGACGCTCAGGCTGTGCACACCGGGCAGGCCGGTCAGGTCCACCGGCCGGTCCAGCTCGGCGGACACCGACGTGCGGGTCAGGTGCCGCAGCTCGGCCAGCGTGCCGCTCTCGACCGTGCGGCCGGCCCGGATGATGCTCACCCGGTCGCACAGCGCCTCGACCTCGGCCAGCACGTGGCTGGACAGCAGCACGGTCCGGCCCGCGTCCCTGGCCTCGGTCACCGCCTCGCGGAAGACCTCCTCCATCAGCGGGTCGAGCCCGGAGGTCGGCTCGTCCAGCAGGAGCAGCTCCACATCGGCGGCGAGCGCCGCGACCAGCGCGACCTTCTGCCGGTTGCCCTTGGAGTAGGCCCGGCCCTTCTTGGTCGGGTCGAGCTCGAACCGCTTCATCAGCTCGTCCCGGCGGTGCTGGTCCAGCCCGCCGCGGAGCCGGCCGAGCAGGTCGATGGTCTCGCCGCCGGTCAGCGTGGGCCAGAGCACCACGTCGCCGGGGACGTACGCGAGCCGCCGGTGCAGAGCGACCGCGTCCCGCCAGGGGTCGCGGCCGAGCACCTCGACGGCGCCGGAGTCGGCCCGGTGCAGGCCGAGCAGGATGCGGATGGTGGTCGACTTGCCCGCGCCGTTCGGGCCGAGGAAGCCGTGCACCTCGCCCGTACGGACGCTCAGGTCGAGCCCGTCGAGCGCTTGAGTGTGCCCGTACCGCTTGGTCAGGCCGGACACCGAGATCGGATCGGTCACGTGTTCAGACCCTACGCTCGTTTCACAAGGTTGTGAATATCGTTGAGAGACGAAATACTGGACGCGTGGCTGAGCGTGATCCGGAGCAGGTGCGGGGGTTCGTCGAGCATCTCGCGCTCGTGTTCACCGACTGGGGCTTCCCGCGGATGCCCTCCCGGGTGCTGATCACGCTCATGGCCGCCGACGAGGAGGCGCTCACCGCGGCCGAGCTGGCCGAGCGGCTGGAGGTGAGCCCGGCGGCCATCTCCGGCGCGGTGCGCTACCTGATCCACATCGGCCTGCTGCAGCGGGTGCCGACGCCGGGTTCCCGGCGGGACCGCTACCGGCTGCCGGTCGACCCCTGGTACGAGTCGGCCTCGCTCCGGGACGGCTACATGAGCCAGGTCGTATCGGTGTCCGGCGAGGGCGTCGCCGCGCTGGGCGCCGACAGCGTGGCCGGCCGCCGGATCGCCCGGATGCGCGACTTCTTCACGTTCGTCCACTCCGAGCTCGGTGACCTGCTCGCCAAGTGGAAGGCCGACCACCCCCTCGACGACTAGCGCGTCTCCCGGCGGTGGATGCGGCCCGGCTGGTCGAGCGACATGCCCTAAGGTCCTGGGATCGTGAAGATCACGGTGCTCGACGACTACCAGGACGTCGCGCTCGGCATGGGTGCGTGGGATCGGCTCGACGCCGAGGTGGTCGCCCTGCACGAGCACCTGCTCGGCGAGGGGCTGGTCGCCGCGCTGTCCGGCAGCGAGGTCGTGGTCGCGATGCGCGAGCGCACCCCGTTCGACCGGGCCCTGCTCGACCGGCTCCCGGACCTGCGGCTGCTCGTCACCACCGGCATGGCCAACGCGTCGATCGACCTGGACGCCGCCCGCGAGCGCGGCGTGCAGGTGTGCGGCACCCGCAGCCGGCAGGCCGGCCCGGCCGAGCTGACCTGGGCGCTCGTGCTCGCGGTCACCCGCCGGGTCGCGTACGAGGACGCGGCGGTGCGGGCCGGCGGCTGGCAGACCACGATCGGCCCGGAGCTGTCCGGCCGGACGCTCGGCGTGCTCGGGCTCGGTCGGCTCGGCAGCATCGTCGCCGGTTACGGCCGGGCGTTCGGGATGCGGGTGCTCGGCTGGAGCGCGAACCTCGACCCCGGGCGCGCCCGCGAGCTCGGCGTGGAGCCGGTCACCCTGGACGACCTGCTGACCCGCTCGGACGTGGTCTCGGTGCACCTCAAGCTGTCCGACCGCACCCGCGGCCTGCTCGGTGCCCGCGAGCTGGACCTGATCGGTCCGGACGGATACCTGGTCAACACCTCCCGCGGCCCGATCGTCGACGAGGCCGCGCTGGTCGAGGCGCTGCGCAGCGGCCGGATCGCCGGCGCCGGCCTCGACGTGTTCGACGTGGAGCCGCTGCCGGCCGATCACCCGCTGCGCACCGTGCCGCGCGCCGTGCTCACCCCGCACATCGGCTACGTCGCGCTCGACGCATACCGGGTCTTCTACGCCGACGCGGTCGAGGACGTCGTCGCCTGGCTCGGCGGCGAGCCGGTCCGCGTGCTTACCTAGCGCGGGAGCGTCTCCACCTGCCTGGCGGCACCGGCCGCGTTGTCGGGGCTCGACCGGGACAACCCCGGGTATCGGCCAACCCCTCCGCCTTGCCGGATGCCGCCTGGATCACCGGGAGCCGGCACGGGACCGCTGACGCGGGACACTAGCGACGTGCGGATCGTCTCGTTGCTGCCGGCCGCGACGGACCTTGTCGTCACGCTCGGGCTGGCGGGCGACCTGGTCGGGCGCACGCACGAGTGCGACTGGCCGCCCGGCGAGCTCGAGCACGCGGCAGTGGTCACCAGGACGGCGCTGGCCGACGGCCTGGGCAGCCGGGAGATCTCGGCCGCGGTCGCCGCCGACCGGGCCCACGCCGGCTCCTCGCTCTACGCGCTGGACGGGGCCGCGCTGGCCGCGCTCGACCCGGACCTGATCCTCACCCAGGAGCTGTGCGACGTCTGCGCGGTGTCGTACGGGCAGGTGGCGGACGCGGTCCGGGTCGCCGACACGGGCCCGCGGCTGGTCTCGCTCGAGCCGACCACGCTGGCCGAGGTGCTCGGCACGCTGACCACGGTCGGCTCGCTCACCGGGCGGTCGGAGCAGGCCGCGACGGCGCTGGCGGACGCCGAGCGGCGGCTCGCCGCGGTGGCCGGGGCGGTCGCCGATCGGCCGCACCCGCGGGTGGTCGTGCTGGAGTGGCTCGACCCGGTCTGGCCGGTCGGGCACTGGGTGCCGGACCAGGTCGCGGCGGCCGGTGGCATGGAGGTGCTCGGCGTCGCCGGCGCGCACACCGACCCGGTGGACTGGTCGGTCGTGGTCGCGGCGGCGCCGGAGGTGCTCGTGCTCGCGCCGTGCGGGTTCCCGCCCGAGCGGACGCTGGCCGAGCTGCCGGCGCTGACCGCGCGCCCGGGCTGGTCGTCGCTGCCGGCGGTGCGGTCCGGGCGGGTCTGGGTGGTCGACGGGCCGGCGTACTTCAACCGGCCCGGGCCGCGGGTCGTCCGCGGCGTCGAGGTGCTGGCGCACGTGCTGCACGGAGTCGGGACGATCTCTCCCGCGGAGGCGGTTTCTGTCATACCCCCGCTCTAGCGTCCCGGGCATGACCGAATCCGCGGCCGGTGTGGGCCGGCTGTCCCTCATGGTGATCGACTGTCCCGACGCGGTCGCCCTCAGCGGGTTCTACGCGGCGCTGCTCGGCGTCGGCGTGAAGGACTCCGACCCGTCCTGGGTGACGCTGGAGGCGGAGCAGCCTGGCATGCCGGCGCTGGCGTTCCAGCGGGTCGCCGACTACACGCCGCCGCTCTGGCCCGACCAGCTCCACCCGCAGCAGATGCACCTCGACATCGACGTGACCGATTTCACCGCGGCCGAGGCGAGGGCGCTCGAGCTCGGCGCGAAACCGGCCAGTGACGTGCACGGGGCCAAGGAGCCGTGGCGGACCTACTTCGATCCGGCCGGCCATCCGTTCTGCCTGGTGACGGTGTAGCGCCATGCGCTCGTGGGCAACTTGTCGGATTCGGGGCGTACGGTGGCCGGGTCGCGATGAGGCGAGGCCGGAGGTGGATCCGGGATGATCGACGTCCTCACCGAGCAGCTGCGTGCGCCGATCACCGAGGAGACCGCGGAGCTCTACGTCGGCGGCACCGTCTTCAAGACCGGGCCACCGGAGCGGGTCGGCGTCGAGCTCGAGTGGCTCGTGCACGACGTCGACCGGCCCGCCGACCCCATCCGTTCCGAGCGCCTGGCCGAGGTGCTCGCCGAGACGTTCGACCCGCCGCTGGCGGGAGTGCTCACCACCGAGCCGGGTGGGCAGCTGGAGCTCAGCTCGCAGCCCGCCCCGCTCGCCGGCTGTATCGCCGGCGCCGCCGCCGACCTCGATCGGCTCCGCGACCGGACCGCGACCGCCGGCCTGACCCTCACCGGTCTGGGTCTCGATCCCAGGCCACCGGTCCTGCGCACCGCCGTCCCGCGCTACCTGGCGATGGACCGGCACTTCGCCCGCGGCGGCCCCGAAGGCCGCACGATGATGTGCTCGACCGCGTCCGTACAGGTCTGCCTGGACGCCGGCGCCGACGACGCCGAGGTCGCCGACCGCTGGCACGCGCTGCACGCGTGGCTGCCGGTGCTCACCGCGCTGTTCGCCAACTCGCCGACCCCGGGCCGGCGGTGCACGCGGGCAGCGGTCTGGGGCGCGATCGACCCGACCCGGACGTCGGCGCCGGTCGGGCCGGACCCTCGCTCGGCATACGGACGGTGGGCGCTGGACGCGCAGCTGCTCGCGGTCCGCCGGGAGGCCGGGTCCTGGTCGGCGCCGGCCGGGCTGACCTTCCGGGACTGGCTGCGCGGCGGCGGTGCCGGCCTGCCCGCGCCGACCTGGGGCGACCTGGACTACCACCTGACCACGCTGTTCCCGCCGGTGCGCGCCCGCGGCCACCTCGAGCTGCGTGCGGTCGACGCGCAGCCGGGGGACGGCTGGCGGATCGTGGTCGCGCTGGTCGCCGCCCTGCTCGACGACCCGGCCGCCCGCGCCGTGGCCACCGCGGCCGCCACCGAGGCGAGCGAGGCCCTCGGCGCCGACGCCGGCGGGTGGCTCAGTCCCGCGATGCAGGCGGCCGCGCGGGACGCGATGACCGACCCGGTGCTGAGGGAAGCCGGGATGACGTTCGTAGCGACGGCGGTCGGTGTGTTGACCCGCGCCGGCCAGTCGGAGCTGGCAGCAGCGGTGGCGGCGTTCGGCGAGCGATACCCCGCTCGCCGCCGGTGCCCCGCCGACGACCGTGCGACCGACCGTTTGACCGACCGTCCGACCGCACCCGAGGAGAGCGCATGACCGACCTTCGACAGCGCATCGCCGACGACCTGGCCCGGGCCCGCCGCAGGTCCGAGTCGCTGACCGTCGGCCTGCTCGACGACGCGGAGCTGACCGCGCAGCACTCGCCGATCATGTCCCCGCTGGTGTGGGACTTCGCCCACGTCGGCAACCAGGAGGAGCTCTGGCTGGTCCGCGACGCGGGCGGCCGCGAGCCGGTCCGGGCCGACATCGACGAGCTGTACGACGCGTTCAAGCACCCGCGCAAGGATCGGCCGGCGCTCCCGCTGCTCGACCCGCGCCAGTCCGCGGCATACATCAGGGAGGTCAGGGAGAAGGCGCTCGACGTGCTCGAGGAGGTGCCGATGGAGGGCCGCCGGCTCACCGAGGGCGGCTTCGTGTTCGGCATGATCGTGCAACACGAGCAGCAGCACGTGGAGACCATGCTCGCCACCCACCAGCTGCGGGCCGGCGCCGCCGTCCTCGACGCGCCACCGCCACCGCCGTCCACAGTGGACCCCTCGGCGCTGCCGGCCACCGTGCTGGTGCCGGCCGGCCCGTTCGAGATGGGCACCAGCATCGAGCCGTGGGCGCTGGACAACGAGCGGCCGGCGCACCCGGTCGACGTCCCGGCGTTCCGGATCGACACGTTCCCGGTGTCCAACGCCGACTACGCGGCGTTCGTCGAGGCCGGCGGCTACGACGACCCGCGCTGGTGGACGGCCGAGGGCTGGGACCACCGGCAGCAGGCCGGCCTCGCCGCGCCGGCGGGCTGGACCCAGGACGGCGACCGCTGGTGGCGGCGCCGGTTCGGGCGGGACGAGCCGGTGCCGGCCAACGAGCCGGTCCAGCACGTCACCTGGTTCGAGGCCGACGCGTACGCGCGGTGGTCCGGTGCCCGGCTGCCGACCGAGGCCGAGTGGGAGAAGGCCGCCCGCTGGGACCCGGCGACCGGCCGGTCCCGCCGCTACCCCTGGGGCGACGACGACCCGACCCCGGAGCGCGCCAACCTCGGCGGCGTCCACCTCGGCCCGGCCGAGCGCGGCGCCTACCCGGCCGGCGCCTCCCCGCTCGGCGTGCACCAGCTGATCGGCGACGTCTGGGAGTGGTGCGCCAGCGACTTCCGCGGCTACCCCGGCTTCGAGCCATACCCCTACCGGGAGTATTCGGAGGTCTTCTTCGGCGACGGCTACCGGATGCTGCGCGGCGGCTCGTGGGCGACCGATGCGGCCGCCTGCCGGAGCACGTTCCGCAACTGGGACCTGCCGATCCGCCGGCAGATCTTCACCGGCTTCCGGTGCGCCCACGACGTCGGCCCGAGCGATGTGTAGGCACCTGGCCTACCTCGGACGCCCGAAGCCGCTGCGCCAGCTCGTCTCCGACCCGCCACACTCGCTGCTGCGCCAGTCCTGGGAACCGCGCGACCAGCGGCACGGCGTGGTCAACGCGGACGGCTTCGGCGTCGGCTGGTATGCCGACGGCGACCCGATGCCGGCCCGCTACCGCCGCGACTGTCCGATGTGGACCGACCGGTCGTTCCTCGACGTCGCCAGGGTGGTGAGCTCGGGGGCGGTGCTGGCCGCGGTTCGGTCCGCCACGCCGGGCATGGCCCAGGGCGAGGCCGCCGTGGCGCCGTTCTCCACCGGGCGTTACCTGTTCAGCCACAACGGCGCGGTCACCGGCTGGCCGACCTCGATCGCCCTACTCACGACACAGCTCGCCCCGGCCGAGCTGATGGCGATGGAGGCGGTGTCCGACTCGGCGCTGCTCTGGCTGGTCGTCCACCAGCGGCTGCAGGCCGGCGAGCGGATGGCCGAGGCGCTCGGCAACACCGTGCGGCTGGCCGCGTCCACCGCGGGCGGCCGGCTCAACCTGCTGCTCACCGACGGCCGCGCGATCGCGGCCACCACCTGGGGCGACACGCTGTGCTGGCGGGCCGACGCGGACGGCGTCGTGGTCGCCTCGGAGCCATACGACGACGAGCCGGGCTGGACCGCCGTGCCCGACCGCTCGTTGCTCGTCGCCAGCCCCGACGGGGTCGACACGACCCCGCTCCCGCTCGACGTACCCCCGGAGGTTCCGTGGACCCGCTGACCGAGTCGCTCACCCTGCAGTCGCACCTGCCGCCGGACTTCCTGGCCGAGGCGTTGCGCGCGGACGTGACCCGGGGCCTGACCGCGACCCCGAAGTCCCTGCCGCCGAAGTGGTTCTACGACGAGCGGGGCAGCGTGCTGTTCGAGGAGATCACCCGGCTGCCGGAGTACTACCCGACCCGGGCCGAGCGGGAGATCCTGCTCGCCCGCGCGCCGGAGATCGCCGCCACCACCGGCGCCCGCACGCTGGTCGAGCTCGGCTCCGGCTCGGGTGAGAAGACCAGGCTGCTGATCGAGGCGCTGCGCGCGCACGGCACGCTGGCCACGTACGTGCCGATGGACGTCAGCCCGTCCGCGCTGCTGGAGAGCGGCCGGGCGCTGGTGCGCGACTACCCGGGGCTGTCCGTGCACGGGCGGCTGGCCGACTTCGAGCACCAGCTCGGTGTGCTGCCGGTCGGTGACCGCCGGCTGACCGCCTTCCTCGGCGGCACGATCGGCAACCTCGAGCCCGGCCCGCGGGCCGCGTTCCTGGCCGACCTGCGCGGCTCGACCGCGGCCGGCGACTGGCTGCTGCTCGGCACCGACCTGGTCAAGGACCCGGCCGTGCTGGTCCCCGCATACGACGACAGCGCCGGGGTCACCGGCCGGTTCAACAAGAACGTGCTCGAGGTGATCAACCGGGAGCTGCTCGCCGACTTCGACCCGGACGCGTTCGAGCACGTCGCGCTGTGGGACCCGGACGCGGAGTGGATCGAGCTGCGGCTGCGCTCGACCGCCGACCAGAAGGTCACCGTCGGCGACCTCGACCTGGTCGTGCCGTTCGGCAGCGGGGAGGAGATGCGCACCGAGGTGTCGGCGAAGTTCCGGCCGGAGGGCATGCGGGCGGAGCTGGCCGCGGCCGGCTTCGCGGCCCGGGCCGGCTGGACCGACGAGGCCGGCCGCTTCCTCGTCACGCTGGCCGAGGCGGTCTGACCCGTCCGGCGTTTCGGCGAAAATCCCCATCGGGCACGATGAGGTCATGGCATCGCTGTCACAGCGGCTGATGGAGCGTGGCCTGCCGTCGGTGCAGGCTCAGGCGGCGCACCCGACCGTCGCCGGGATCGCGCGCGGCGACCTCGACCCGGCGGTCTTCCGGGACTGGCTGGAGCAGGACTACCTGTTCCTGCTCGACTACGTCCGGGTGTTCGCCCGGCTGGCCTGGCAAGCCCCGGACGGTCACCTCGGCGACCTGGTCGACCTGGCCCACTCGACCTGGCACGACGAGCTGGCCCTGCACCGCTCGCTGGCCGCCGAGTTCGACGCCGACCTGTTCGGGGCGGTCGCCGGGCCGGCCACCGCGGCGTACACCGGCTTCCTGCTCGACGCCGCCGAGGACTACGGCCGCGGGCTCGCCGCGCTGCTGCCGTGCATGTGGGGCTACTCGACGCTCGGGAGGATGCTCGCCGATCACCCGCCGCCCGACGAGCGGTACGCGCGGTGGGTCGCCACCTACGCCGACCCCGGCTTCGCCGCGCTGGCCGACCGCTGCGCGCAGATGCTCGACGAGGCGCACGCCGAAGGCTTGGTCGACGAGCCGACCGCCACCGCCGCGTTCGATGCCGCGATGCGGCACGAGCTCGCCTTCTGGGACGTACGGTGACGGCCGGAACCGTGGCGGCCGACCTGCTCGCCGGCTCGGCCGCGCCGTGGTCGCAGCTGTCCGCCCACCCGTTCGTCGCCCAGGCCGGTGACGGCAGCCTGCGCCGCGGGGCGTTCGACCGCTGGCTGGTCGCCGACCACTACTTCGTGGTCGGCTTCCGCCGCTTCCTGTCCGGGCTGGTCACGGTGGCGCCGGACGAGCACGCCGCGGACGTGCTCGCCGCCGGTCTTTGCGCGCTCCAGCCCGAGCTCGACCTGTTCCGTCGGGAGGCCGCGACCCGCGGCGTCGACCTCTACGCCGAGCCGGGGCCGATCGCCGTCGGATACACCGCCTTCCTGCGCGCGTCACTGCAGGACGGCTACCCGGTCGCCCTCGCCGTGCTGTACGGCGCCGAGAAGGCATACTTCGACGCTTGGTCGGCGGTACGGGCGACCGCCCGCCGGGACAGCGACTACTGGCCGTTCGTCGACAACTGGTCCTCGCCGGCGTTCGCGCACTGGGTGGCCTCGATCGCCGGGCTGCTCGACGCGGTCACGCCGGACGGGCCGACCGCGGCGATGCGGGCGGCGTTCGACCGGGTCGTGCGGTTCGAACTCCGGTTCTGGACCGCCGTGCACGCCGGCGACACCTGGTGACTCCGGCGCGGGGCGGGGTGGCCGACCCCTCTGCGGTCACCACGGGCTCCGGGCCCTACCCATCCGACGACCGGGGAGAGGTCCGGGCTGTCAGGAGACCACGGGGGTTGTCTCCTGACAGCACCGGACCGCCCGGGCCGGGACCACGGGGGTGCCGGCCACGTTTCTTTACGCCTTGAGCAGAACACGTGGAACGTCCCCGCGTCGAGAAGCCGAGCGAACAAGTTGATGCACAGAGAGTGACGACTGGACCATCGGTGCGGCTCCCGACTGTCCATACGCGACTCCCAGGCGTCCCAGGCCAGAGCGCGCCATCCCGATCCGTCGATCGATACCGCGACCGGCCCTGAGTTACGCTACGTGATCTATCCCAGGCCATCCGCCGGGTGAATCACGCCGGCCGGGCTCCGGTGTGCGAGCCGTCCCCGGATCACCGCCCGTGACCTCGTTCCGGGGCCGTCCGGGGGCTCACGGGCCCTTCCGTATGGGCGCATACTGGACGGCGTGCCTGAGCTGCCCGAGGTGGAGGCGCTCGCCGCGTTCCTGCGCGAGCGCGCGGTGGGTCACGTCGTCGCCCGGCTCGACACCCCCGCGATCAGCGCGCTGAAGACCTTCGACCCGCCACCGACGGCGATCGCCGGGCTGGAGATCACCGGCTCCGGGCGGTACGGGAAGTTCCTCGACATCGAGATCGGCGGCTCCGCCCCCGGGGCGCCGGACGCGCTGCACCTGGTCACCCACCTCTCCCGGGCCGGCTGGCTGCACTGGCGGGAGAAGCTTCCGCCGGCACCGCCCAAGCCCGGGCGCGGACCGGTGGCCGCGCGGCTGCACCTCGACGACGGCAGCGGGTTCGACCTCACCGAGCAGGGCACCCAGAAGCGGCTCGCGGTCTATCTGGTCCGCGCGGTCACCGACGTGCCGGGCATCGCCCGGCTCGGGCCGGACGCGCTCGACCCGGCGCTCACCGCGGAGCGGCTCGGCGAGCTGCTCGTCCAGCACGGCGGCCAGCTCAAGGGTGCGCTCACCGACCAGACGATGATCGCCGGCGTCGGCAATGCCTACTCGGACGAGATCCTGCACGTGGCGAAGCTGTCGCCGTTCAAGCCGGCGGCGAAGCTGTCCGAGGCCGAGCTGTCCCGCCTGCACGCGGCGCTGGTCACCACGTTGCGCGACGCGGTGGACCGCTCGATCGGCCAGAAGGCGGCGACGCTCAAGGCGGAGAAACGGTCCGGGCTTCGGGTGCACGCCCGCACCGGGCTGCCCTGCCCCGTCTGCGGCGACACCGTGCGCGAGGTCTCGTTCGCGTCGAAGTCGATGCAATACTGCCCGACCTGCCAGACCAACGGCCAACTCCTCGCCGACCGCCGCCTGTCCAAACTTCTCAAATAACCGCGCAACCTCCGCGCTCGCGGCAAGGTGTTGTCGGGTATGGGCGACGACGACGGCTTCCACGACTTCGTGACCGCGCGGTCGCCGGCGCTGTTACGGACGGCCTACCTGCTGCTCGGTGATCGGGCGCTGGCCGAGGACCTGCTAGAGACGGCCCTGGTCAAGGCGTACCGGCATTGGAGGCGGATCACCGCTGCGGGAAGCCCGGAGGGATACGTGCGGCGGATCATGGTCAACGAGCGGCGGACCTGGTGGCACCGCAACCCTGGCCGCGAGTTCGTCGGCTCCATCCCCGATCGCCCCGGACCGGACGAGTCGATCGCGCTGGCCGAACGGGACGCGGTGTGGCGGGCCGTGCTGGCGCTGCCGCCGCGGACCCGGGCCGTGCTGGTGCTGCGCTACTGGGAGGACCTGTCCGAGGCCGAGACCGCCGCGATGCTCGGCTGCTCGGTCGGCACGGTGAAGAGCCAGGCGTCGCGCGGCCTGCGCAAGTTGCAAGAGGTGCTGGACGGCGCGCCGGCGACGTACGACCGGAAGAAGGTGCAGGGATGAAGCCGGCCGACGAGGTCCTGCGTGAGGTGCTCGCCGAGCGGGCCGACGGGATCACTCCGGACGGGGACGTGTACGTGGCGGTCCTGGCCCGTCGCCGCCGGGGCCGGCGCCGGGCCGTGATCGGGGCCGGGGTCGCCGCAGCGATCGTCGTCGGCGGCGCCGCGGCCGCGGTCCCCGCCGTCCGCGGAGCCGATCGGTCCCTGCCGGCGGTGACCCCGAGCCCCACCGCGGACCCGCTGACCGCGTGCGTCCCTCCGGTCCTGCCGGGAGAGAAGCCGCCACCGGCGCCGGTGCCCGTTTCCCAACTCCCGCGGCAGCATGACGTCCGGGGCTCGCTCGCCGGCAACCTGGCGGTCACGGACGCCGCCCTGGTCGCCGGCTGGCAGGGCATCCTCCTGAACGAGGGAGGCCTGGCCGGCTTGGGTGCGAAGACCAAGGGGGTAACGAAGCACACGATGGATCGGGCCAGCCTGCGGCTGCGCTTCGTCGAGCGGGCCGGCGCGGGGACGGTGGCGCTGGCCACCGCCGCGGACCGGACGGGCAGGTGGCAGGTGGCGACGTGGGTCGTCGGGGAGGGCAGCACGTTCCGGCCGACCGGCGGCCCGAGCGAACAGGCCTCCGCGTCCGACCTCGAGCCGGCCCAGCGCTTCTACGGCGACGACCCGGTGTTCGTATCCGCCTACCCGGTCTGCGGGAAGATCTTCGGGGTGGTGCTGGCGCCGCCGGACGCCACCGCAACGCTGCACGATTCGCCGCACATCGACGCGGACGCCAGACTGGTCACCGGCGCGACCCGTGCCCTGCCACTCACCGACGGGCTCGCGGTCTTCCGCACGACCGGCGGAGCGTCGAGGGTCAGCATCAGCCGTGGTGGCACCGTGCTCGCAACGGGGTCTCTGAACCAGTTCGACGGCGTGGCCAGGCCAGGCGCCGACCCGATCAGGGCGCTCGTCGACAAGGCGATCAAGGATGCGCCACCCGGGACCGGTGCAGACCTGGCGCGCCTCATCGTCCAGCTTGCCAGGCACGATCTCCGCGATTACACCGCGGACCCGATCACCGGCGTCCGCGTTCGCTGGGCCGGGTCGACGAACAGGGGCATGCCCACGGTGGTCGTGGCACTGACCGTGCCGAGCGGAGCCTCCTACCTCGCCGACATATTCGAGGAGCCGGACGGGAGCAGTTCTGGGAGCGGCTTCGGTTTCGTACCGGCCGGCCAGCTCGACCGCATCCTCTACGCGTACGGCGACCGCTCCCGCCTCATCGTGGTGGTGCCGAAGGGTGCGGCGCGGGCCGAGGTCCAGCTCGCCGGCGGACGGGTGCAGCAGGTGCCGCTGCGGTACGGCGGGGCGTTCGTCGTCCCGGCCGGGAAGCCGCTGAAGGTCCGCGCCTTCGACCGGGACGGCAACCTGGTCGCCGAGCAGGTGCCGAACGAGGGCCTGCTGCGGCCGTGATTCCGCCCGACCGGAAACTCGTCCGGTAGCCGAGCAACTTCGGCACCGACCGCGACGTGTTGTCGGGTATGGGCGACGACGAGGGCTTCCACGAGTTCGTCTCCTCGCGGTCGCCCGCGCTGCTCCGGACCGCCTACCTGCTGCTCGGTGACTGGGAGCTGGCCGAGGACCTGGTGCAGACCGCGCTGGCCAAGGCGTACCGGCACTGGGGGCGGGTGATCGGTGCCGGTAGCCCCGAGGCCTACGTCCGGAAGATCATGGTGAACGAGCGCCGGAGCTGGTGGCGGCGGCACCGCGGCAGGGAGGTCGTCGGCGCCGTGCCCGAGCGTGCCGGTCCGGACGAGTCGGCCGCGCTGGCCGAGCGGGACGCGGTGTGGCGGGCGGTGCTGGAGCTGCCGCCGCGGACCCGGGCCGTGCTGGTGCTGCGGTTCTGGGAGGACCTCTCCGAAGCCGAGACTGCGGAGACGCTCGGCTGCTCCATCGGCACCGTGAAGAGCACGACATCGCGGGGGCTCCGGAGGCTGCAGCAGGTGTTGGACGGCAACGTCCTGGCATCTGACCGGCGGGAGGTGCAGGAATGAGGCCGGCCGATGAGGTCCTGCGCGAGGTGTTCGCCGAGCAGGTGGGCGGGCGCACGCCGAGCACCGACATGTACGACGCGGTCCTCGTGCGCCATCGCCGCCGTCGGCGGCGGGCGATGATCGGCGCTGCGCTCGCCGCGGTCGTCGTGCTGGGCGGGGCCGCGGTCGTGGCCACCGGCGTCCGCGGCAGCGACCGGTCGTTGCCGGCCACCCCGACCCCGACGCGTCCCACGTCCCCCACGTCCTGCATCCCGACGATCCCGCCGGGTCCGGGCGCCCCGACGCTGCCGCCGGCGGTCCCGGCCGACCAGCTGCCGGCACAGAGTCGGGTGCGCGGATCGCTCGCCGGGGACCAGGCGGTCGTCGACGCGGCGCTGGTTGCGGGCTGGCAGGGGCTACGGGAGAGCAACGCCCAGCTGCCGGCGCCGCGCAAGGAGCTCGACCCCGCGACGCTGCGGGTGCGGTTCGTGGAGCGCGCCGGCACCGGGACGCTCGCGCTGATCACGGCCGCGGACAAGGCAGGCAGCTGGCAGGCGGCCCAGTGGGTGGAAGGGCAGGGCCGGACGCTGGTCCCGGTCGGCGGGCCGTCCGGCATCACGTCCCCGCTGGACTTCGAGCGGCGGTCGGGCCAGCTCTTCTACGGCATCGACCCGCTCTACATCAGCGCCGCGCAGGTTTGCGGTCTGACCTACGGCGTGGTGCTGGCGCCGGCCGGCACGACCGCGATCCTGACCGGCCCGCCGCACGTCGACGCCGACGCGCGGCTGGTCCCACCCGCACCGCGACCCCTGCCCCTGCGGGATGGTCTTGCGGTCTTCCCGGCCGACGTGCGGGGTGGCCCCACCGTCGCCTTGTCGCGGGACGGCACCGTGCTCGGGCGCCGTGCCCTGAACGCCGAGGGCGAGTACGCCAGCCCCGGCAGCCGGCCGGCGTCGCCGTCGGCCGAGCAGATCGACGCGGCGGTCCGGGACGGCCGCGGAAGCCCCGATCGCACGTTGGTCGAGCAGATCGCCGGGTGGGCATTCGACACGGTCAGCCGGTCCACCGGTGACGGGGTGACCGGGGTGCGGGTGCTGTGGGGTGGTCGGGACCGTAGCGGCCACCCGTGGGTGCTGATCGCGCTGCGGCTGCCCAGTGGCGCCTGGTACGTATCGGACGGGTTGTCCGAGCAGTCGAACAGCTTCGGCAGCACGAACTCCGGCGCGCTCCCGGCCGACCGGCTCGACGACACGCTGTTCGTCAGCGGCGGCGCCGGTGACGTGCTCCTGGTGGCGCCGAAGGCGGCTGCGCGGGTCGGGCTGGTCCTGTCGACCGGGGAGGAGGTGCCCGTGCACCTCACCGCCGGCGGCGCGGTCATCCCGTCTCCTAACGGCGTGAAGCCGCTGCGGGCCCGGGCGTATGACGCCGACGGTCAGGTCATCGCCTCGCAGGCGCTCAACGACGGGCTGATGCCGCTCGGTGGCTGACCGGCCGGTCGCCCCCCACGGCGGCGGCGCCTGCGGCAGGATCGGCGGTTGTGCGCGTCGTCGTGGTCGGGGCCGGAGTCATCGGCCTGACCTGCGCGCACCGGCTGGTGCGGGCCGGTCACCGGGTCGAGGTGTGGAGCCGGGACGCGGTGCAGGACACCACCTCGGCGATCGCCGCCGCGCTCTGGTATCCGTACCGGGCCCTCCCTGAGGACGCGGTCACCCGCTGGTCCGCGGCGACCTACGACATGCTGGCGCTGCTGTCCGTCCGGCCGGAGACCGGGGTGAGCCTGGTCCGCGGACGCGAACTGTTCCGACAGCGGCAGCCGGACCCGTGGTGGGCCGCGGCGGTGCCGCGCCTCCGCCGGGTCGCCGACCCGCCGCCGGGGTATGCCGACGGGTACGAGTTCGCCGCGCCGGTGGTGCGGATGCCGACCTACCTGCCCTGGCTGCTGGACGAGCTGGCCGGGGCCGGCGTGGCGGTCCGGGCCACCGCGGTCACCGACCTGCCCGCGGTCCCGGCCGACGTCGTGGTCAACGCGACCGGTCTCGGGGCCCGCGAGCTGGCCGGGGACGCGACGATGACCGGCGTACGCGGCCAGGTCGTCCGGGTGGCCGACCCGGGGCTGGCCGGTTGGACGCTGGACGAGCACCACCCGGACGGCATGGTGTACGTCGTCCCCCGCGGCACCGACGTGGTCTGCGGCGGCACCGCCGTCGACGGTGACGAGAGCACGTCGCCCGACCCCGCGGAGGCTGAACGGATCCTGGCGCGATGCCGCGCGCTGGTCCCGGAGCTGGCGAACGCGCAGGTGCTCGGGCATGCGGTCGGCGTGCGCCCGGCCCGTCCCGCGGTCCGGCTGGAGCGCGTCGGCGACGTCGTGCACTGCTACGGGCACGGCGGCGCCGGCGTCACGTTGTCGTGGGGTTGCGCCGATGAGGTCGTCCGCCTGGTCGGCTGACGCGATCACGGGTGGGTGTCGAGTGTGGCCCGTCCATTGCCGTCGGCCGGGGCGGAACGCGACCATTCGGGTGTGCGCACCGCGTGGCTTGTAGGCGCGCTGCTGCTGGTCCTGCTGCTGTCCTTCTGGGTGGCCGGTCGGGTCCGGTCGCGGCGCCGCTTCGCCACATCAGCCGAACGGGTGACGTTCGAGACCCTGCACACCGCCTCGCTCGCGGCCCCTCCGCTGCGGCTCGGGCTGAACGGCACGTCGGCCGGGAAGTCGGCCCGCCACCTGCGCAGCCTGCTCGGCACGCCGGCGGTGGCGATCTCCGACACCGAGTGCGCCCTGGTCTGGGAGGGTCCCGGCGACCACCACGCCGACCGGCTGTGGAAGGCCGCCCGGGACGGACCGCTGGCGTCCGGACGGCCGATCGTGGTCCGGCCGGAGGACCTGTTCTGCGCTGACCCGATGTGCCCGGTACGCGGCGCGGTCGTGGTGCCGATCGCCGTCGACGACGGCGTGGTCGGCACGCTGGCGGCCGTCACCTCGAACGAGCCGGGCCCCGGGCTCATCCAGGCGGCGCTGGAGACCGCCCGCTGGGTGTCCACCCAGCTGGAGCTGGCCGAGCTCGACAAGTCCAGGGCGCGGCTGGTCCGGGCCGAGGTGCGGGCGCTGCGGGCGCAGATCAGCCCGCACTTCGTCTACAACGCGCTGACCACGATCGCCTCGTTCGTCCGGACCGACCCGGAGCGGGCCCGCGAGCTGCTGCTGGAGTTCGCCGACTTCACCCGCTACTCGTTCCGCTCGCATGCCGAGTTCACCACGCTGGCCGAGGAGCTGCGCTCGATCGACCGCTACCTGACGCTGGAGCGGGCCCGGTTCGGCGACCGGCTGGAGGTGCGGCTGCAGATCGCACCGGAGGTGCTGCCGGTGGCGGTCCCGTTCCTCGGCGTCCAGCCGCTGGTGGAGAATGCCGTCCGGCACGGGCTGGCGGCCAAGACGGGCGTCGGGACGGTCTCGATCGTGGCCGAGGACGCCGGCACCGCCTGCCTGATCAGCGTCGAGGACGACGGCGTGGGCATGGACCCGGAGGTGCTGCGGCGGCATGCCGAGGAGGGCGGGCACGTCGGGTTGGGCAACATCGACGACCGGCTGCGGTCGGTGTTCGGGGACGAGTTCGGACTGGTGGTCGAGACTGCGCCCGGAGCGGGTACGAAGGTGAGCATGCGCATCCCGAAGTTCCACGCCGACGTGCGGGCGTCATGAGCGCGCGCGAGGGCTCGCGGCGCCCGAGGAGCCGGCGATGAGCGGTCCCCGACGCCGCCTCCGGGTGCTCGCGGTCGACGACGAGCCGCCCGCGCTGGACGAGCTCGGCTACCTGCTCGACGCCGACCCGCGGGTCGAGTCGGTGGCCCGCGCCGGTGACGCCACGTCGGCGATGCGGCTGCTGCGCGACGTCGACGCGGTGTTCCTCGACATCCGGATGCCCGGCACCGACGGGCTCGACATCGCCCGGGCGCTGCGCCGGCAGCCGTTGCCGCCGACGGTCGTGTTCGTCACCGCCCACGACGACCGGGCGGTCGACGCGTTCGACCTCGGCGCGGTCGACTACCTGCTCAAGCCGCTGCGGCCGGAGCGGCTGGCCGAGTCGCTGCGCCGGGTGGTCGCCGCCCGCTCGGCCGGGTCGGACGCCGACCGTTCCGACGACGACGAGGTCATCCCGGTCGAGCTGGCCGGGCGCACCACGATGCTGCCGCGGGCCGAGGTCCGCTGGGTGGAGGCGCAGGGCGACTACGCCCGACTGCACACCGCCGACGCGTCCCACCTGATCCGGGTGCCGCTGTCGGTGTTGGCCGAGCGCTGGGCGGACGCCGGCTTCGTCCGCATCCACCGGTCATACCTTGTCTCGCTGCGGGACGTCCGCGAGCTGCGGCTGACCGGCTCCGGCTACGTGGTGCTCACCGGTGACCGCGAGCTGCCGGTCAGCCGCCGGCACACCCGCGAGCTGAAGGACCGCCTGATCCGCGCAACCAAAGCCGAGTGGGCCCGCTCCTAGGACGGCGCGAGCAGGGTCGACAGGAACAGCAGGAGGGCGCGCTCGCGGGCCGGCGGGGGCAGGCTGTCGAGTGCGGCGTTCACCGCGGCCATCGAGGCGAGGCCGGCCTCGGCCAGCAGCCGGCCGAAGCCCGCTTCGTCCAGAGTGGACAGATCGACCCCGGCCAGCGCCGGCGAGACCGGCGCGGGCCCGGCCGTGCGGGCCGCGTCGACCGCCGCCCGCAGCGCGGCCAGTAGCGCGTCCACTGTGGACGGCGAGATCGCGTGGGCGGAGAAGTGCAGGTTGGCCGGCACGTCCGCGAGCGAGAGCTGGACCTGCGCGTAGAAGCCGCGGGTGCGCAGCTCGTCGGCGACCACGAACACGTCGACACCGGGGGAGCCGGCCACCGCGAGCAGCGTCGAGTCCGGCACGCCGAGCACCCGCAGTCCGTCCACTGCGGACACCCCCGTGGCGAGCCGGAGCAGCGCGTCCCGGGCGGCCAGCGCCAGCGACCGGTAGCCGTCCAGGCCGACGTGCCGGAGCACCGCCCACGCCGCGGCCAGCGGCCCGGCCGACTTCGCGCTCTGCACCGTCGGGTTGATCACCGGATAGCCCGGCCAGCCCGCGTACGCATACCAGGCGTGCCGGCGCAGCTCGGGCTCCGCGAACAGCAGCACCGAGGCGCCCTTCGGCGTGTAGCCGTACTTGTGCAGGTCGACCGACAGCGAGCTGACGCCTGGAACGGACAGGTCGAACGGCGGCGGGTCGGGCAGGAACGGCAGCACCCAACCGCCGATGCAGGCGTCCACGTGGCAGCGTACGCCGCGCTCGGCCGCGGCCGCGGCGATCGCCGGCACCGGGTCGACGGTGCCGGTCGGGTACGACGGGGCGGAGGTCACGACGAGCACCGTCCGGTCGGTGATCGCGTCGGCCAGCGGGTCGACCAACGCCCGGAAGTCCGCGTCGACCGGCGTCGTCACCACGGTCAGCCCGAGGTAGTGCGCCGCCTTGTGGAACGCCGGATGCGCGGTCACCGGCAGCACAAGCTCCGCACCGTCCACATCGGACCGCGCGTCCCTTGCCGCCTTCACGGCGAGCAGGCAGGACTCGGTGCCGCCAGAGGTGAACGTGCCGACCCCGCCGCCGAGCACCGAGGCCACGGTCCCGACCACCGAGTTCTCCAGCGCCACCACGGACGGGAACGCGGTCGGGTCGAGCGCGTTGACGTCGAGCATCTCCGCGTACGCCCGGGCGCCGAGCTCACGCACCGACTCGGAGCCGGAGTCGTAGATGTATGCCCATGTCGTCCCGCCGGTCACCGGCAGGTCCCCGGCGCGCAGGGCGGCCAGCTCGGCGAGTATCGCGTCGACGCTCACGCCGGCACCGCCGTCCCGGCCCGGCTGGTCCGCGCGAACCGGACCAGCAGCGGCAGCGACACCGCGAGCAGCACCACCGGCAGGACCGTCATCCCGACCAGCACCCCGGTGATCGCCGAGTCCGGCTGCGCGACCCGCTCGTCGGCCGGTGCGGAGACGAACGAGGACAACGCGAGCACCGCCGCGTACAGCGCAGGACCGGCGGCCGCGCCGAGGGTCTCGCCGGCCGTCCACACGCCGGTGAACGCGCCGGCCTGCCGCCGGCCGGACCGGGTCTCGTCGTCGCTGATCGTGTCCGGCAGCAGCGAGAACGCCAGCAGCTGCAGCGCCGCGTACCCGCAGCCGAGCAGCGCGACCTGCCCGACCACCAGCCAGACGCGGTCGGCGGACGCGGTCAGCGCCAGCGAGGCGGTGACCACCGAGTAGCCGGCGGTCGCGACCAGCATGCAGGGCGCCTTGCCGAACCGGTTGGCCGCGCGCGCCCACAGCGGCACGACCAGGATCGACGGCGCGACCAGCGCCACGAACAGCACCGAGGTCAGGGCGTAGTCGTTCAGCCGGTACGTCGTCAGGTACGGCGCGCCGGCCAGCATCACCGACACGGCCAGGGACTGCAGCACGTACGTGGTCAGCAGCAGCGCGAACGGCCGGTTGCAGCGGGCGAGCGCGAACGACGCCCGCAGGCCGAGCGGCGACGCCGGGCGGGACCGCACCCACCGGGTGCCGAGCGTCGCCGCCACCATCGCGGCCAGCAGGATCAGCCCGATCACGAATCCCATCACCGCGTGCCCGGCCCGGCCACCGCCGGCCGTCTCGCTGAGCGCCGGACCGAGCCCGCCGGCGATCAGGATGCCGACCGTGAGCAGGATGATCCGCGGCGTCATGATCCGGGTCCGCTCGCGCGGGTCGTCGGTCATCTCCGCCGGCAGGGCGACGTAGTTCACGTGATACAGCGAGTACGCCGTGGTGGCGAGCAGGAACGCGACCGCCACCCAGCCCGCCGCGGCCGCGACGCCGGTCACCGGCACGGCGAACATCGCCGCGAACAGGACCGGCACCCCGATCGACCCGGCCAGCAACCACGGCGTACGGGTGCCGCCGGCGGCCGTGCTGCGGTCCGACAGGGCGCCGACGATCGGGTTGAGCACGACGTCGCACGCCTTCGGCAGCAGCAGGATGAGACCGGCCCAGCCGGCCGGGACGCCGAGCGTGTCGGTGAGGAAGATCAGCAGCAGCAGCCCGGGCAGCGCACCGACGATCCCGGTCCCGATCGAGCCGATCCCGTAGCCGAGCAGCCGCCTCCGGGTCAGCTCCTCGGCCACGGATCGGACCCTAGCGGAGGCACTGTCGGCCGGACCGGTCCGAGCCGCCGGTCGCACCCGGGCGTCAGCGGGCGGGCGCGCTGCGGGCGACCGCCTCCTGCATGCGGGTCGTGATGCCCCAGCTCACCACCCGCCGCGGGTGGATCCGGATCAGCCCGCGCCCGTCGGGCAGCGCCTCCGCGTCGCCGCGGACCTCCACCCCGCGCACCTGCCACGGGTCGCGGGAGGCGACGTCGTCGACCACCAGCGACACCTTCCCAGTCGCGGCGACGTTGCGGAACTTGCGAGTCGCGGACAGCGACCGGCCGCCGATCGCGATCGTGTCGGTCTCCGGCTCGTACCGGAAGCCGACAGGGTTGTTCTGCGGCATGCCGGTCGGGTCGACGGTGGCCAGCCGGCCGAGCGGCTGGGTCGCGAGGTAGTCGAGTTCCTCCTGGCTGAACATCATCACTCCACCCTGCACCCTCGACCGCGGTTGAGGTCGACCATGGAGGATGGCGGCCCGGGATGGCACCCTCGGCGCCATGGACACCGAACCGCCGCCGCGGGTCAAGGTGGTGCTCGCGGACGGCGCGCGGCGACCTCGTCCGGACGCGGCCGCACGGGAGATCGAGGAGCAGACCCCGGTCGGCGAGGTGCTCGTCACCGGGTTGATCAGGACCCAGCTGGCCCTGGCCGTGCGGATGTCCCTGGTGGTCGCCGCGCTGTTCGGGATCCAGCCGGTGCTGTTCGCGCTGGCCCCCGGGCTCGCGCACGTCTCGGTCGGCGGGCTTCCCCTGCCCTGGCTGCTGCTCGGGATCCTGGCCTACCCGGCCGTCCTCGTGATCGCCTGGGTGTACGTACGGGCCGCGCAGCGCAACGAGCGGCACTTCGCCGAGCTGGTCAGCCGAGAGTGAGCGCCCCGGGGCGACGTCGCCCCGATCGATCGCCCGAGGAGCGTAGCGACCGACGAGGCGAACAGGAGCCAGCACAGTGAGTCCGTTCGCGGTGCCGGCCATCGTGTTCATCACGGTGGTCACGGTCGTCATCGGCGCCTTCGGCTACAAGATCTCCCGGAACACGTCGGACTTCCTGGTCGCTTCCCGGACGGTCAGCCCGCGGCTGAACGCCAGCGCGATCTCGGGCGAGTATCTGTCCGCGGCCAGCTTCCTCGGCGTCGCCGGCCTGATCATGGTCAACGGCGTCGACATGCTCTGGTATCCGGTCGGCTTCACCGCCGGCTACCTGGCCATGCTGCTGTATGTGGCGGCGCCGCTGCGCCGCTCCGGCGCGTACACGCTGCCGGACTTCGCCGAGGCCAGGCTGCGCTCGAGCGGCGTGCGCACGCTGGCCACCGGGTTCGTCGTCCTGATCGGCTGGCTCTACCTGGTGCCCCAACTGCAGGGTGCCGGCCTGACGCTGACGACGGTGACCGGCGCGCCGTCCTGGGTCGGCGCGGTGGTCGTCGGCGCGGTCGTCACGCTCAACACCGCCGTCGGGGGGATGCGCAGCATCACCTTCGTCCAGGCCTTCCAGTACTGGGTGAAGCTCACCGCGATCGCGTTCCCGGCGATGGTGCTGCTCGCGGTCTGGTTCCACCGGGACGGCACTCCGAGCCCGGCGCGGCAGCCGCTGCTCGACGACGGGGACCGGTGGCTGGTGCCGTTGACCGGGCTCGGTGCGCACCCGCTGTTCACCGACTACTCGCTGATCCTGGCCACGTTCCTGGGCACCATGGGCCTGCCGCACGTGCTGGTCCGCTTCTACACCAACCCGGACGGCCGGGCCGCGCGGACCACGACGCTGGTGGTGCTCGGCCTGCTCGGGATCTTCTACCTGTTCCCCACCGTGTACGGCGCGCTGGGCCGGGTGTACGTGCCGCACCTGCTGCGGGACGGCAACGCCGACGCGGTCGTGCTGGTGCTGCCGGACGCCGCGCTCGGCGGGCTGCCCGGGCAGTTGTTCGGCGGGCTGGTCGCGGCCGGCGCGTTCGCCGCGTTCCTGTCCACCGCCAGCGGACTGCTCGTGTCGGTCTCCGGCGTGCTGTCCACCGACCTGTTCGGCCGCTGGTCCGGCGGCCACGGCTCGGTCCGCGACTTCAGGCGGGCCGCGATGGTGGCCGGTGTGGTGCCGCTGCTGCTGGCGCTGCAGGCCGGCTCGCTCGGACTGTCCACTGTGGTCGGCCTGGCGTTCGCGGTGGCCGCGTCGACGTTCTGTCCACTGCTGGTGCTGGGCATCTGGTGGCGTCGGCTGACCCCGGTCGGTGCCGGCGCCGGCCTGCTCGCGGGCGGCGGGCTGTCCGGCATCGCGGTGCTGATCACCGTGCTCGGACCGCCGCTGTCCGGCTGGCCCGGCACGCTGCTGGCCGAGCCGGCCGCCTGGACCGTGCCGATCTCGTTCGCCGTCATGGTGCTCGGCTCGCTGGCCACCCAGAAGCAGGTGCCGGCCGACGTCGGCCGGACGATGGTGCAGCTGCACGCTCCGGAGCGGCTCCGCCTGCAGCGGTGATCGACCGGCCCTCCTGGTGATCGCCGTCACTTCGGCGCAGCCGACGCACCACTCGGCGCACTGCCGCGGAGCAACCCCACGGAAAACCCAAGGCTCTCCTACGGTCGCCTCAGAAGCTGCCATAGACGGCGGCCCAGGAGGTGTTCCGTGACCAGCAGCGAGACCGCCCCCACCGAACGAGGGCGGATCACCCCCGAGGCGTACTCCCGGATGGACGCCGACCCCAGATTCGTCGACCTGCGCCGCCGCTTCCGCAACTTCGTGTTCCCGATGACGGTGGCCTTCCTGGCCTGGTATCTGCTCTACGTGGTGCTGTCGGCCTTCGGCCGCGGCTTCATGGACACGAAGGTGGTCGGGCACCTCAACGTGGCCTTCTTCTTCGGCCTGCTGCAGTTCGTCTCCACGTTCCTCATCGCCTGGGCATACTCGAGGTTCGCCAACCGGCGGATCGACCCGGTCGCGCGTGAGCTTCGCCGGGAGCTGCAGGGCACCGAGCTCGAGGGCAGCGAGCTGGGAGGCGCCCGATGAGCGACGTGACCGTGCTCGCCGCCAGCGCCGAGACGCGGCGCGGACTGACGATCGCCCTGTTCCTCGTCTTCATCGCGATCACGCTCTACATCACGTGGTGGGCGAGCCGGCAGAACCGGACCGCCGCGGACTTCTACGCGGCCGGCCGGTCGTTCTCGGCCTTCCAGAACGGCCTGGCGATCGGCGGCGACTACATGTCCGCCGCCTCGTTCCTCGGCATCGCCGGGCTGATCGCGCTCTACGGCTACGACGGCTTCCTCTACTCGATCGGCTTCCTGGTCGCCTGGCTGGTCGCCCTGCTGCTGGTCGCCGAGCTGATGCGCAACTCCGGCCGGTACACGATGGGCGACGTGCTGGCGTTCCGGATGCGCCAGCGTCCGGTCCGGATGGCCGCCGGCATCTCCACCATCACCGTCTCGATCTTCTACCTGATAGCGCAGATGGTGGGTGCCGGCGCGCTGGTGGCGCTGCTGCTGGGCATCGGCAAGACCGGGACCTTCCTCGGGATGTCCCAGACCACCGCAAAGAACGTCACAATTGTGATCGTCGGCGCGTTGATGATCCTCTACGTGACCGTCGGCGGCATGCGCGGCACCACCTGGGTCCAGATGATCAAGGCCGGACTGCTCATGATCGGCGCCATCCTCATGTCGGTGTTCGTGCTGGCGAAGTTCAACTTCAACCCGTCCACACTGCTGGGTGAGGCGGCAAGCCAGAGTGGCAAGGGCGACGCGTTCCTCAACCCCGGGCTCCGCTACGGCGCCGGCGACTGGAAGACCAAGGTCGACCTCATCAGCCTCGGCCTGGCCCTGGTGCTCGGCACCGCCGGCCTACCGCACATCCTCATGCGGTTCTACACGGTGCCGACGGCCAGGGACGCCCGCCGCTCGGTCAACTGGGCGATCGGCCTCATCGGCACGTTCTACCTGCTCACCCTGGCACTCGGCTTCGGAGCCGCGGCGCTGGTGGGCACCACCGCGATCCGCACGCAGAACGCAGGCGGCAACACGGCGGCCCCGCAACTGGCCGAGGAGCTCGGCGGCGGCACCGGGACCACCGGAGGAGCCCTCTTCCTGGCGTTCATCGCCTCGGTGGCGTTCGCCACGATCCTAGCTGTGGTCGCCGGGCTCACCCTGGCGTCGTCGTCGTCGGTCGCGCACGACATCTACGCCAACGTGATCCGCAAGGGTGAGGTGGACGAGGGGTCCGAGGTGCGGGTCGCGCGGATCGCGGCGGTGATCATCGGAGCGATCGCCATCGTGTTGTCGATCTTCGCCCAGAACCTCAACGTGGCCTTCCTGGTCGCGCTGGCGTTCGCGGTCGCCGCGTCCGGCAACCTGCCGGCCATCCTCTACAGCCTGTTCTGGCGCCGGTTCAACACCCAGGGCGCCACGTGGGCGATCTACGGCGGGCTCGGGGTGGCCCTGTTCCTCGTGATCTTCTCGCCGGTGGTGTCCGGCAAGCCCACGGCGATGATCAGCGACGCCGACTTCGCCTGGTTCCCGCTGGAGAACCCGGGCATCATCTCGATCCCGGCCGGCTTCTTCTTCGGCTGGCTCGGCACGGTGCTGTCGCGGGAGCGCGATGACGCCAAGTACGACGAGCTCGAGGTCCGGTCGCTGACCGGCGCCGGGGCGCACTAGGAGGCGGTGCCGGCCCCGCGGCGGGCCTCCGGACACGGCGTCGGTGGGCGGTCAATCCCCCACCGGCGCCGTCCGGCGTACCCAGCCCTCCACCGACGGTGATCGCTGAGTAGCATGCCAACCCTCGAAAGGGTGGCCGCCGGAGACCGGTGTGGTCACCTTCGGTGACGAGGAGGCGCGGGATGCGGGTGCGGCGCGATCAGGCGGGACTGGCCGGCGGCGACGGCGGGGGCGGCTGACCCGCTCGCCCGACGCTCAGCGGCCCGGTGAGCGGGCCCACCACAGGTCCCACTGGTAGCGCTCCGGCCGTGGGGGGTCGGCCTCCCATCGGTAGCGCAAGCAGCCGTCCGGACCGGTGAGCCGCTTGAGCTCGCGGTTGTCCCGGTCCCGGACGAACACGTCGTCGCCCGCCTCCGGCGGGAAGTCGAAGTTGACCACCAGCCGGCTCAGCGTGGACCGCGAGCCGTCCGCCACCCGCGGGGTCGGCGTCCAGGTCAGCGTGTCGTGCCCGGTGGCCCGCAGCACGTCCCACATCCCCTGCATCCGGTAGCGCGCGTACCAGCTCGTCGGCTCGGTGATGCTCGGCCGGAACACGAACAGGCACCGCAGCAGGTAAGGCATCTCGGTCAGCGCGATCTGCCGGATCGCGATCCGGTCGTCCTCGGACCGGGTCACCATCTCGATCTCGGCCAGCGAGACCGCCTCCGCGTCGAGCTGGGTCGGTGTGGTCAGCCGGCTCTCCAGGCAGGGCAGCGCGGCCCCGGCGTCCGGCGTGGTGCGCCGGTGCTCGATCACCCGGTCGCCGCCGGCATCGGCGCCGACCAGGTAGGTCAGCTCGAGGTCGTCGGTGTACGGCGCCGGGTAGCCGAGCCACATGTCGTGCAGCGCGGAGAGCGCGGCCGCGTACCGGCCGCGCAGCGCCTGCAGCCCGGACAGCTCCGCCGCCGCGGCGGCCGCCCGTTCGGTCGCCCGCGCCACCTCCTCCCGGGCCGCGGACAGCTCCTGCTGGTGCCGGCTCTCGATCAGCTGGGCCCGGGCGCGCCGGCGCAGCCGGACCCAGGAGCCGACGACCTGGCCGAGGAACAGCAGCACAGACGCGGCGACGAGAACGCCCAGCAGCCAGCGGCCCATGCCGTCCGCCCACACCGCAAGCCCGGCGGAGATGGCGGCCAGCACGACGTTCGCCCAGACCGCGGTGGACTTGAGCGGTTCGAGGAGGTCTACCCGGCTCAGTCGGTTCGGCTTGGGCTCAGTTGCGTCCATCTGGCGTACGGAAGACTCGGTCACCGACCCTCCGATCAGCGGTATCTGGAGCACAGGGTAGGCATCACATCACGAAGAGTGCTCACGCGCGAGGACACGATTGGATCACGTGCGGTGACCCGCCCGGGGCTCGCGGACCGGCCGATACAACCCGGTATCCGCCGGCCCCGCCGCCTCGCCGGACCCAGCCGGACGTCGCCCGGCGTCGCCTGGGTCCACCACCACTTGGGGGCCACGCACCTAGCCTGGGAGCGGTGAGGCACCATCATCGAGTGCATCCCGGACCCCTGCGCGCCGTCCTGGCGACCGACGTCCCCGACGGCGCGACCATCCTCGACGTGCGCGAGGACGACGAGTGGGTCGTCGGCCACATCGCCGGGTCGGTCCACGTCCCGCTGAGCCAGCTGCCCGGTCGCGCGGCCGACATCCCGCCGACCGACCCGCTGGTGGTGGTGTGCCGGGTCGGCGCCCGGTCGGCCCAGGTTACCGCCTGGCTGGCGAGCCAGGGCCGGGACGTGGCCAACCTCGCCGGCGGCCTGGACGCCTGGGCGGATGCCGGCCGCCCGCTCGTCACCGACGACGGCAGCCCCGGCGCGGTCGCCTGACCCAGGGGAAAGCGGGCGCGATCTACGCCCGCCGCAGCAGGTGGTGTCCCTCGACCAGGTCGAGGGCCAGCGTCTTGTAGCCGGCCGTGTCGAACAGGACCACCACCCGGTCGCCCTCCTCGTAGGTCTGCACCGTGCCGCGGCCCCACTCCGCGTGGGTGACCGCCGACCCGACCGGGAACGGGCGGTCGTCCGAGTCGAGCGACTTGCCGCTGTCGCAGTTGTCGCAGTGCCAGCACCGCTGCGGGTGCGACTCGCCGAGCAGCTCCAGCACGATCCGGCGGCGGCAGTCGGTGCTGTCCGCGTACGTCCGGACCATCTCGACGGCCGAGCGCGCGTACTGGCGCTGCAGCTCGCGCCGCTCCGCCGCCGCCTTGGCCAGCTCCGCCGCCGGCACCTCGTGCCGGGCGTGGGCCGACACCAGCCGGCGGTCCTTCCGGGACCGGATCGCCCCGGCCGCCTCGAGCTCGTTGACGATCGCGGTGACCCTGGCCGCGGGCAGGCCGGTCGAGGCGGCGAGGTCCTTGCGGGATACTGGCCCGTCGTCCCGGATCGCCTGCAGCACGCCGGTCAGCTCCGGCACCGTCGGCCCGCCTCCGGAGGCGAAGAACCGCGGCAGCGACAGGTCACTGGGCAGGTAGAACAGCGCCGCCCGGGCCGGCGCCCGGTCCCGCCCGGCCCGCCCGATCTCCTGGTAGTAGGAGTCGAGCGTGTCCGGCGGCTCGGTGTGGAACACGAACCGTACGTCCGGCTTGTCGACGCCCATGCCGAAGGCGCTGGTCGCCACCATCACCTCGACGTCGCCGCGCATGAACGCGTCCTGCGCCGCGTCCCGGTCGGCCCGGGACAGCCCGCCGTGGTAGTGCACCGCGTCGACGCTGTTGTCCCGCAGCAGCTCGGCCGTCTCCTCGGCGCCGCGGTGGGTGGCGGTGTAGACGATGCCGGGGCCGCCCGGCTCGACGGCGCCGGTCCCGGTCGGCAGGGTCGGGTGGTCCGAGCGGGTGGTGCCGTCGATCTCCTCGTGGTCGGGCTCACCGTGCAGCGCCAGCAGCACCTGCTCGACCAGCTCCTCGCGCTTCTGCTCCTGGGAGCCGACCAGGTCGACGCCGAGCCAGATGTTCGGCCGGTCGGCGTCGCGGACCACGATCTCCGGGTCGCGCATCCGCAGCCTGCGGACGATCTCCTCGCGTACCCGGGGCGATGCGGTCGCGGTCAGGGCGAGCAGCCGCGGCGAGCCGAGCGCCCGGGCGACCGAGCCGAGCGCGAGGTAGTCCGGCCGGAAGTCGTGCCCCCACTCGCTGATGCAGTGCGCCTCGTCGACGACCAGCAGCGACACCGGCGACGCGCGCAGCGCGTCGAGCACCTCCTCGTTGGCGAGCTGCTCCGGCGCCAGCAGCAGGAACTCGATCCGCCCGGCGGCGAACTCGCCCAGCGCGCGCTTCCGCTCGGTCGCCCGGACCGTCGTGTTCAGCAGCGCGGCGCGCTCGCCGGCGGCCTCCAGCGCGCGCAGCTGGTCGTGCTGCAAGGCGATCGTCGGTGAGACGACCAGCGTGCCGCCGTCGATGAGCTTCGCGGCGATCGTGTAGATCAGCGTCTTGCCGGTGCCCGAGGCGAGCACGACGAGCGTGTCCCGCTCCAGCACCGCCTCGATCGCCTCGGCCTGGCCGGGGCGGAACTCCGCGGTGCCGAGCACCTGTTCGGCCGCCTTCCGGACGGCTGCGCTGGTCACGCCGGCCTCGCTACCCGGACCCGGGCCCACTGACACGCGGTACGGTGGGCCGACCACACGCGGGAGCCCGGCGCACCCCGGGCTGAGAGGGCGGCAGGCGGCCGCCGACCGTCGGAACCTGTCCGGGTCATGCCGGCGTAGGGAGCGTGCTCTGCTTTGGCCACCACCGAGGAAGCCCCGGCCACCCTCACCGAGGACCAGCCCCGCTCGCTCGGCTTCACCGACCAGTTCGGTCTCTGGGCCAACCTCGGGATCAGCCTCCTCATCCCGGTCACCGCGACCTTTCTGGTCGCGCCCGGGCAGTCGTTCCTGGCCACGGTCGTCGCGATCGTCGCCGGCACCCTGCTCGGCTGCGTGCTGCTGGCCGCGGTCGCCCGCGCCGGCGCGATCACCGGCGCGCCGACGATGGTGCTGCTGCGCGGTCTGCTCGGCCGCACCGGCTCGTATGCGCCAACGGTGCTCAACCTGCTCCAGTGCGTCGGGTGGGCCACGTACGAAGTGTGGGTGATCTCGTTCGCCGCGCACGCGGTGTGGTCCGGACTGCCGCGCTGGGCCTACGTGCTGATCGCCGGCGCGGTGGCGACCGGGATGGCGTTGCGGCCGCTCGGCTCGGTGCGGTTGCTCAAGCGGATCGCGGTCGTCGCGGTGCTGGCCAGCTCGGTCTACTTCCTGGTCGAGACGCTGCGCCGGCCGCTGGGCGGGTTCGCCGAGGGGGGCTGGACCGGCTTCTGGACCTCGATGGACCTGGTCGTCGCGCTGCCGGTGTCGTGGGTCCCGCTGGTCGCCGACTACTCCCGGTTCTCCCGCTCGCCACGGTCGGCCGCGCTCGGCACCGGCATCGGCTACGCCCTGTCCTCCTCGGTGTTCTTCCTGCTCGGCGTGCTGGCGCTGCGCGCGTACGCGGGCGCCGGCCAGGACGTGGTCGGTGCGCTGCTGGCCGTCCCGGCCGGCGCGATCGCGCTGGTGATCCTCGCGATCGACGAGGTGGACGAGGCGTTCGCGAACATCTACTCGACGGCGACCTCCGCGCAGAACGTGCTGCCCCGGGCCGACCGGAGGGTGCTGGCGCTGCTGGTCGGGGCGCTCGCGACCGTGCTGGCGCTGGCCGTGGACGGCAGCGCGTACGAGCCGTTCCTGTTCCTCATCGGCGCAGTGTTCGTGCCGCTGGCGGCGACCGTGGTGGTCGACTTCTGGCTGGCCCGCGGCCGGTACGACACGTCCGCGGCGGCCCCGGCGCGGTGGGTGATGCTGGTGCCGTGGGCCGCCGGGTTCGTCGCGTACCAGCTCACCGCGCCCACAGTGCTCTCGGCGTGGCCCGGTTGGGAGTCCTTCTGGCGGCACGGGCAGGACCTGCTGCACATCTCGCCGACCAACGGGTTCTCCGCCTCGCTGGTTGCGCTGGCCGTCGCGGCGCTGCTCACCCCGCTCGCCCGGCTGGCCAGCCGGCCCCTCGTGCCGCAGCGGTCAGGATCTGTCCGGTAGCTCGCCTACGGTCAGGACATGGATCCGACCTGGATGGCGACGCTGTCGCGGCGGCTGGACCGGCACCACCTGACCGAGCCGGCCACGTCCGCGGCGGACGTCGCCGCCGCCACCTGCGGGGTGCATGCGCAGATCCGCACCGCCGCGGAGCTGTCGATCGGGCAGCGGCTGGCCGGCGCCACCCGCGACGACGACGTGCGGGCGGCGCTGTGGGAGACCCGCGAGCTGGTCAAGACGTTCGGGCCGCGCGGCACCGTGCACCTGCTGCCGACCCGGGACCTGCCCCGCTGGACCGGCGCGCTGGCCGCGGTGCCGCGCCCGCTGCCGTCGTTCGACCCGTCGGTGCGGCTCGCGCCGGCGCAGCTCGACGAGGTGGTGGCCGGGATCGGCGCGGTGCTGGCGGACGCCGAGCTGACGATCGACGAGCTCCACGACGCGCTCGCCGACGAGGTCGGCGCGTGGGCGGTCGAGCGCTGCATGCCGGCGTTCCAGGACCTGTGGCCGCGGTGGCGGCAGGCGGTGGACACCGCGGCCAATCGGGGCGTGCTCTGCTTCGGCCCGGACCGGGACCGGAAGGTGACCTACACCAGCCCGCGGCGGTGGTCGCCCGGGTTCGTCCCGGCGCCCGGCCCGGCGGCGGTGACCTGGCTGGCCCGCTCATACCTGCACTCGTACGGACCGGCCCGGCCCGAGCACTTCGCGCAGTGGCTGAGCGCGCCGAAGCCGTGGGCGGTGACGCTGTTCGAAACGCTCGCGGCGGCCGGCGAGATCGAGCCGGTCGGGGAGGCAGGCTGGGTGGTGGCCGGGGACACGGCGTTCCCGTCGCGGGCGCCGCAGGGACTGCGGCTGTTGCCCTACTTCGACGCGTACGTGGTGGGCTCCCATCCGCGCGATCTCGTCTACCCCGGCGCGGCCGCGGAGCGGGCACTGGCTCGCCGGCAGGCCGGCAACTACCCGGTGCTGCTCGTCGACGGCGTCGTCGCGGGGGTCTGGCACCAGAAGCGGGCCGGCCGGTGCGTCGACGTCACCGTCGAGCCGCTCGCCGAGCTGTCCGCCGCGCGGCGCCGCGACCTCGACGCGGAGATCGAGCGGATCGGCGCGTTCACCGGCCGGACCCCGCGCCTCACGATCGGCCCGGTGGCCGTGGGTCCGCACGCGTGAGCACCGCCTGCTGACCGGTGCCGCCCGATGCCGTTCTAGGCTCGCGGGCGTGCAGCCCGCGTACGGAACCGGTGCCCTGTCCGACCTCACCCCGGGCGTGCTCGAGGCCCTGGGCGTGCCGGGCGGAAGCCCCGTGCTCGGCCTGCCCGAGGCCCGGCACGTCGTGCTGCTGCTCGTCGACGGGCTCGGCCTGCGCCTGCTGCGGCGGTTCGCCGCCGACGCCCCGTTCCTGTCCACCCTGCCCGGACAGGAGATCACCGCCGGCTTCCCTTCGACGACCGCGACCAGCCTGGCCACCATCGGCACCGGCCTGCCGCCCGGCGGGCACGGCGTGGTCGGGCTCGCCTTCGAGGTCGGCGACGGCGTGGCGATCAACACGCTGGGCTGGGCCACCCAGGGCAGCGGCCGCCCGCGGGACCTGCGCGAGCAGTTCGTGCCGGAGGACGTGCAGCCGGTGCCGACCGCGTTCGAGCGGCTGGCCGCGCACGGGGTCGCGGTCCGGGTGACCGTTCCGCGGCCGTTCCTCGGCAGCGGGCTGACCCGGGCGGTGCTGCGCGGCGGCGAGCACTGGGGAGTTCGCGCGCTCGGCGACCTGGCCGCGGCGCTCACCGGCGAACCCGAGTCCGACCGGACGTTCCGGTACGCCTACCACGGCGACCTCGACCTGCTCGGCCACGTGTACGGGCCGGGCTCCGAGCCGTGGCGGTTCCAGCTGACCCAGGTCGACCAGCTGGTCCGGTCGATCGCGGAGCGGCTGCCGGCCGGCAGCCTGCTGCTGGTCACCGCCGACCACGGCATGGTGCACGTCGACGAGTCGGACCGGATCAGCGTCGACGACGGAGCCGAGCACCTGCTCGACGGCGTACGGCTGCTGGCCGGGGAGCCGCGGGCCCGGCACGTCTACGCCGAGGCCGGTGCGGCCGACGACGTGCTGGCCGCCTGGCGGGAGCAGCTCGGCTCCCGGGCCACCGTGCTCAGCCGGGCCGAGGCGGTCGAGGCCGGCTGGTTCGGCCACGTCACCAGCCGGGTCGAGCCGCGCATCGGTGACGTGGTCGCGGCCTGCACCGGCACGACCGCGATCACCCGCCCGGAAGCCGAGCCGGTGCTGTCGGAGCTGACCGGCCAGCACGGCTCGCTGACCGAGGACGAGCTGCTCATCCCGCTGCTGACGTACGTCCCCTAACCCTTGACGTAGGCGAGCTTCTCGATGACGAGGCCGTCGGCGACGCGGAAGACGTCGACGCCGCGGACGTGCCCGCCGGACCCGCCGGGCCCCCACCGGTAGCGCCAGCGCACCACGACCCGCTCACCGGCCGCGATCGTCTCCTCGGTGTCGAACCAGGCGTCCGGCGAGGAGGCGAACAGCTCCGCCCAGGCGCCGCGCACCGCCGCGCCGCCCACGTACCGCCGCCCGTCCGGCGGTGCGGTCCCCTCGAACACGCAGTCCTCGCTCATCAGCGCCATCACCGCGGCCACGTCGTGCCGGTTGAACGCGGCGTTGAACCGCTCGACCACCGCGACCGGGTCGCTCGCGGTCCGGCCGAACGCGGCCAGCAGCCGGGTGGCGGCGTCCGCGTCCGGCGGCGTCGGCACGTGCGGGCCGATCATGCCGCCGGCCCGGTATGCGTCCTCCCGCTCGGCGAACCAGGCCAACGCCGCGGCCGCGTCGTCGGGGTCGAGCGCGGCGGGCCGGCCCAGCGCGACCGCGAGGTCCCAGCCGTGCACCAAGTGGTCCGCGAACAGCTGCATCGCATACTCCGCGCCCGGCACGTCGCCGAAGCTGAGGTGCACGGTGTCCGCCATCGCGCCCGGTGCGCCGGCCGCGGCCAGGGCGCCGCACATCGCCTCGTGCCAGCGGTCCAGCGGCACGGCGCCGAGCTGGTCTCGGTCGAGCCGGTCGCCGACCTCGGCGATGGTCCGGCCGGCGAACAGCTCGGCCGCCCACAGGTCCTCGACCGCCACGTGGTTCACCAGCGTGCGCACGGTCCAGCCCGGGCACGGCGTCGGCTCGTTCCACTGCGGTTCCCGGATCCCGGCGACGAGCTCGTCGAACCGGGCGGCCGCGTGGCGCAGCAGTTCCAGTGCCCCGGTGTCCGCGGTGATCGTGGTCATGGCTGCCTCCCCTGGTACGGGCCTGCCGGCCCGGTCGCAGGTCACGCTAGGAACGCGGGTTTGCGGTTTCTTGGCAACTGGCCGCTGGGTCGCCGCCACACTGACCGCGTGGTCACCCAGGACGTGCAGATCCGCCTGCTCGGACGGTTCCGGGCGACGGCCGGCGGCTGGGAGCTGCCGGCCGCGGCGTTCGGCGGCCGCAAGGTCCGCACGCTGCTGGCCGTGCTCGCCCTCGACCGGGACCGGTACGTCTCGCACGATGCACTGGCCGACGCGCTCTGGCCGGACGCTCCGCCGGCCGATCCGGCCGGCAACCTCGGCGTGCTCGTCAACCGGGCCCGCCGGGCACTCGGTGACCCGGGCCTGATCCGTACCGGCCCGCGCGGATATGCCCTGGACGCCCGCTGCGGGCTGGACACCGCGCGGTTCGCCGGCCTGGTCGAGCGGGCCCGGCGGCACCCGCCGGACCGGCCGGCACTGCGCTGCTACCAGGAGGCGCTCGCCGGCTGGACCGGGCCGCCGCTGCCCGAGCACGCCGACGCGCCCTGGGCTCGCGAGTTCCGCACCGCGCTGCTCGGCCTGCGCCAGGCCGCGCTGGAGGAGGCCGCCGGTCTGGCTGCCCGGCTGGGCGAGTTCACGCTGGCGGTGGGATACGCGGAGGAGGCCGTCGCCGCCGCACCGCTGCGGGAGGTCGCCGCGCTGCGGCTGTCCCGCGCGCACGAGCTGGCCGGCGACCCGGCCGCGGCCCTGGACGACCTGCGGCAACTGCGGCTGCGGTTGCGCGACGAGCTCGGCGTCGACCCGTCCGCCGACGTGACCGACCGGTACGCCGAGCTGCTCGACCCGGCCCACCGCCCGCCCGCCGCCCCGCCGGCCGCGGGCGAGCTGCCGTTCCTCGGCCGCTCCGGCCAGCTCACCGCCCTGCTCGCCGCCGTCCGCGATCCGGCGCCGCCGGTGGTGACCGTGGCCGCCGCGGCCGGGTCGGGGAAGTCCCGGCTGCTGGCCGAGCTGGCCGCCGCGCTGGACCGGCCGGTCCTGTCCGCCCGGGCGTACCTGCCCGAGCGAGCGGAGCCGTGGAGCCTGACCCGCGGGCTGCTGCGGGCCGCGCTGGCCACCGACCAGGACGTCGCCGGGGCGCTGCCCGGACCCGCCGTGCCCGCGCTGCTGGAGGTCGTCCCGGACCTGGCCGACCTGCTGCCGGCGCCGTCCGCCGGCCCGCTCGACCCGGCCACGCGTCGGGCGCTGGTCCTGGAGGGCGCGGTCCGGATGCTGGTCGCCGCGGCTCCGGCGGTGGCCGTGCTGACTCTGGACGACCTGCAGTGGGCCGACCCGGACAGCCTGCTCGTCGTGGCCGACCTGCTCGATCGGGTGCCCGGCCTGCCGGCGGTGCTGGCGTACCGGCCGGAGGAGGCGCTGCCGGGCGGCCTGCTGCGTTCCGCCCTGGCCGGGCTGGCCGACCGGCGGCAGGTCCGGCCGGTCGCGCTGCCGCCGCTGGCCCTGGCCGACCTCGGCCAGGTCCTCGACGCGGAGATCGCCCGGGTGGTGCTCGCCGGCACCGAGGGGCTGCCGTTCGCGGTGGCCGAGGTCGTCCGCGAGCTGACCCGGTCGAGCACGCTGACCCGCGGCCCGGGCGACGGCCGCTGGACGGCGGTCAGCCCGGACGTCGCCGCCAGCGAGGCCGCGGCGATCGCCGGCGCAGGGCGGCGCCGGCGGCTGCTCGCCCAGGTCGAGCGGCACCCGCCGGCCGACCGTACGGTCCTCGGGCTGCTGTCCCTGCTGGCCCGGCAGGTGCCGGTCGAGACGCTGGCCACCGCGGCCGTGCTGCCGGCCGACGACGTGCTCGGCTCGCTGTCCGCGCTGTCCGCGGCCGGCCTGGTCCGGCTCGGCGACCGCGGCTGGGCGACCTCGCACGACCTGGTCCGGGAGACGGTGGCCGCCGACCTGGCCGAGGCCGACCGGGCCCGGCTGCACGCCCGGCTGGCCGCGGCACTGGCCGGCGCGAACGCCGACCCGGTCGAGCTGGCCGAGCACCTCGCCGGGGCGGGGGACTCCGAGGCGGCCGCGCGGCAGTACGCGACGGCGGCCGGGCAGCGGGTCGAGGGCGCCGACGACGCCGGGGTGGCCGAGCTCGTCGACGCCGGCCTGGCCCTCGCCGACCGCGGCGAGCCCCGCAACCGGCTGCTGGAGGTGCGCGCCCGGCTACGGGCCCGGCGCGGCGACCTGCCCGGGGCCCGGTCGGACCTGCGCGGGGCGCTGATCGCCGAGCCGGACCTGGCCGCCCGGTCCGGGTTGCGGGCCCGGCTGGCCATGCTCTACTCCGGCGCCGAGGACGTGGACCGGGCCGCTGGGCTGGCCGAGCTGGCCGTGCTCGACGCCGGCGACGATCCGGCCGCGCTGGCCCGCGCGCTCGAGGTGGCCGCGATCGTGGACATGAACCGGGAGCAGCCGGACCGGTCGGCGCGCCGGTTCGACCGGGCCCTCGAGCTCTACCAGGAGCGGCACGACGCGGCCGGCGCGGCCCGCATCCTCGACGGCCGGGCGATGGCGACCTTCCTCGACGGCCGGATCCCGGCCGCGCTCGAGCTGTTCAGCCAGGTCGCCGACCTGCTCACGGACTCAGGCGACCTGCTGCACGTGGTCACGCCGGCCTCCACCGCCGGGCATGCGCTGGTGTTCGGCGCCGACCCGGCGGCCGGCCTGGTCCGCACCACCGCCGCGCTGGAGCTGGCCCGCTCGCTCGGCCACGCCGAGGGCGTCACGTACGCGCTCTGGCACCGGTCCGAGGCGCTGGCCGCGCTCGGCGACGCGGACGAGGCGGCCGGCTGCGCCCGGGAGGCGCTGGCCGTCGCCGGCCGGATCGAGCACCGCGGCTGGACCGCGACAGCGCTGCGGGCGCTCGGGATCGCGCTGCGCACCGGCGGCGACCTGCCGGGCGCGGCCGAGGCGTTCCGCCGCTCGCTGGACACCGCGTCGGGTGGGCTCACGCTGTTCTCGTCGTGGGCCGCCGCCCAGCTGGCGCTGACCGTGCTCGCCGGCGGCGACCTGGCGGCGGCCGGCCCGCTGGTGCACCGCGCGCTGACCGAGGGCCCGGCGCTGGCCCAGTATGAGGCGCGGCTGGCCCGGGCGGAGCTTGCCTGCGCGCGCCGCCGGCCGGAAGCGGCAGCGATCGCCGCCGACGCGGCTCGGCTGGCCCGCGCCGGCGGGCACCTAGCCTCGGTGCCCCGGCTGGAGGAGCTAGTCGGGATCCGGTAGCTGGTAGTCCGCGAACCGGGCCCGGAGGTCCTTCTTGGAGAACTTGCCGACCGACGTCTTCGGCACCTCGTCGATGAACACCACGTCGTCGGGCAGCCACCACTTCGCCACCCGCGGCGTCAGGAACTCGAGCAGCTCCTCCTTGGTCGCCGACGCGTCCGGCTTGAGCACGACCGTCGCAAGTGGACGCTCCTGCCACTTCGGGTGCGGCACCCCGATGACCGCGGCTTCGGCCACCGCCGGGTGCGCCATCAGGTGGTTCTCCAGCTCGACCGAGCTGATCCACTCGCCGCCGGACTTCACCAGGTCCTTGGTCCGGTCGGACAGCCTGATGTTGCCGTGCCGGTCGATCGCCCCGACGTCACCGGTGCGCAGCCAGCCGTCCGGAGTGAACGAGTCCTCCGAGTGCTCGACGTCGTAGTAGTCGCCGGCGATCCACGGCCCGCGCACCTGCAGCTCGCCGGTGGCCTTGTCGTCCCAGGGAAGATCGGTCAGCGTGCCCGGCTCGACGATCCGCGCGTCCACCCCTACCGGCGGGATGCCCTGCCTGGCCCGCACGTCGGCCGCCTCCTGCTCGGACAGCCCGTCGTACGCGGAGAACCGGCCGTTGATCGAGCCGAGCGGGCTGGTCTCGGTCATGCCCCAGGCGTGCAGGATCGGCATCCCGAGCTTCGCCCGGTAGCCCTCGGACAGCGCCTTGGGCACCGCCGAGCCGCCGCACAGGATCGCCCGCAGCGAGGACAGGTCGCGGCCGTCCAGCTCGGGCAGCAGGCCCATCCAGATCGTCGGCACGCCGGCGGTCATGGTGACCCGCTCCTCCTCGAGCATCGCGGCGATCGCGGCCGGGGTCATCTGCGGGCCGGGCAGTATCAGCTCGGCGCCGGCGAACAGCGGGGCGTGCCCCCAGCCCCAGGCGTTCGCGTGGAACATCGGCACCACCGGCAGCAGCCGGTCGCGCTCCATCACGCCGATCCCGGCCGACGCGTTGAGCACGCCGAGCGAGTGCAGGTAGATCGAGCGGTGCGTGTAGACGACGCCCTTGGGGTTGCCGGTCGTGCCGGACGTGTAGCACATGGAAGCGGCCTGGTTCTCGTCGTCGATGGCGAACCGCGCCGGCGGCGCGTCGGCGAGCAGGTCCTCGATCAGGTGGATGCGCGGGTCGTCGGGGATCTCGGTCGGCGCGCCGTCGTCCATCACCACGACCCGCCGGACGGAGCGGAACGAGTCGACCAGCTTCCAGAACGCGCCGAGCAGCGAGCGGTCGACGAACACGACGTCGTCCTCGGCGTGGTTGACCACGAACGTCAGCTGCTCCGGGAACAGCCGGATGTTCAGCGTGTGCAGGATCCGGCCGGTGCACGGAGCGGCCCAGTAGAGCGAGAGGTGATCGGCGGTGTTCCAGGCGAACGTGCCGACCCGCGCGTCGGGGGGCACGTCGAGCGCGTCGAGCACGCCGCCGATCCGGCGGGTGCGGTCGGTCCACTCCGCGATCGAGGTCCGCCTGCGCTCAGTGGCGGTGCTCCAGACCAGCTCCTTGTCCCCGAACAGCCGCTCGAACCGGGCGAAGACGGTGGGCAAGGTGAGCGCGTAGTCCTGCATCAGACCTCGCACGGCGGCCTCCTCACGGTCGTAGGTCCCTCGTTGTGGAGCCTGCCACAATCTCCTGGTGGGCGACGAGATCGGCAACGACGCCCCTCCGACGTCACGGCGGACCCGCGTGCTGCTGGCGTGGCTGGTCGCGGCGGCCGTGGTGGTGGCCGGCGTGGTCGCGCTGCGCCGCGGCGTCGACCCGGTCGAGGCACCCCCGCCGGCCAGCCCGCCCGTCGCGCAGATGCCGTCGCTGCCGGGTCAGCTCGGACCGTTGCCCACCGGCCCGCTGCCGCCGGTGCCGGCGCTGGCCGTGGGCACGGTCTGCCCGGCCCGCACCGACGGGCGAACCCGGCTGGACGTCTCGTTCACGGTCGTGAACACCACCGCCCGGCCGGTCTCGCTGGTCCGGGCGGAGCCCAGTTTCCCGCTGGGCGGGCTGCGCCTGATCACCACCCAGGTCCGCTCCGGCACCTGCGCGAGGCCGGGGCCGAAGGTGCACGTCGACACCGTGTCGCCCGCGGGCACGGTGCTCGTCGTGTTCCTGCTCCGCCTGCCACCCACCTGCCCGACCCCGCTGCCGATCGGTGCCACGCTGCACGAGCTGCGCGGCACGCACGCCGCCACCGCCGCCGTCCCGCTCTTCAACGACCTCGGCGGCATCCACTTCACGACCTGTTGAGCACAGCCAGGTCGTCGTCGGTGAGGGTGAGGGAGGCCGCGGCGACGTTGTCGACGACGTGGGCGGGGTCGCCGCTGCCGGGGATGACCAGGATGTTCGGCGAGCGCCGCAGCAGCCAGGCGAGCGCGACCCGGTGGATGCTCACCCCGTGGCGCTCGGCCACGGTCGTCAGTCCGGCAGCGTCGAACGGTCGGAACGCGCTGCCGAGCGGGAAGAACGGCACGTACGCGAGGTCCTGCTCGGCGCACTCGTCCAGCAGCGGGTCGTCGGACTGGTCGGCCACGCTGTACATGTTCTGCACGCACTCGACCGGCGCGATCCGCTGCGCCTCGGCCAGCTGCACCGAGTCCACGTTGCTCACCCCGAGATGCCGGATCAGGCCCTGTGCCTGCAACTCGGCCAGCACCGCGAACTTCTCGCCGATCGGCTCGCCGGTCGTCATCACCCGCATGTTCACCACGTCCAGCCGGTCAACGCCGAGGTGCGTGAGATTGTCGTGCACGCTGGCGCGGATCTCGTCCGGGCTGAGCGCCGGCAGCCACCGGCCGGCCGCGTCCCGCCGGCCACCGATCTTGGTCACCAGCACCAGGTCCTCCGGGTACGGCCAGAGCGTGTCCCGGATCAGCTCGTTCACCAGGTGCGGCCCGTAGTAGTCGCTGGTGTCGACGTGCCGGACGCCGAGCTCGATCGCTGTCCGCAGCGCCCGGCGTGACCGCTGCGGATCGTCGGCCGGGCCGAACGCGTTCCGGCCGCCGAGCTGCATCGCCCCGAACCCCATCCGCGGCACCTCGAGATCACCGCCGAGCTTCCACGTTCCCGCTGCGTGTGCTTGCGTCATGCGATCATCGTTCCGCCGGGGCGGGTAGCCGAGCACGCCACTGGCAGCAAGGTGCCACGATGGATCGCGTGACGGCAGTCGACAGCGCGATCGAGGTGCGCGGCGAGGCGGAGCTGCGACTGCGGACCGCCCCGATCTACCGGGCGGCCCGGTTCGAGATGTCCTGCACCGCGCCGGACCTCCGGACCTGGAGCGTGCTGCACCTGTCGACGGACGAGGCCCCGGCCGTCCCGTCCTGGGTGCCGCGGGTGCCGCACGGCTTCCGGGTGCGCAAGCTCTACGGGCCGCAGGTGCTGCTCGACCCGCGCTCGGCCCGGCACGTCGACCAGATCGAGGCGCTCGGCGCGCGGATCCGGATCACCACCGACCCGCTGCACGAGACGATCCTCATCGACCGGCGAGCGGTCATCATGGCCGGCGACCCGGACGAACGGCCGCGCCGCTACCGGGTGCTGTTCGCGCCGGAGGTCGTGCATTCGGTGGCAGCGCTGTTCGAGGCGGCCTGGCGCACCGGGACCGACCGGAGCGTGTACGAGGCCTCGCTGACCGGGCTGCGCGCGCTCGCCCCGAGCCTGCTCGACGCGCTCGCCTCCGGCGCCAAGGACGAGGCGGCGGCCCGGGAGCTGGGGATGTCGCTGCGGACCTACCGGCGCCGGGTGGCCGAGCTGATGGCCGCGGTCGGCGCGACCTCGCGGTTCCAGGCCGGCCTGCGCGCCCGCGAACTCGGCCTGGTCTAGGTCACCGTCACCGGCAGGGTCGCGAAACCGCGGTGGGTGAACGTGGGGTGCCGGGTCGGCTCGCCGGCCAGGGCCAGGCCGGGCAGGTCGGCGAGCAGCGTGGCCAGCGACGCCTGCAACTCGACCCGGGCCAGCGGCGCGCCGAGGCAGAAGTGGATGCCGGCGCCGAAGCCGAGGTGCGGGTTGGGCGAGCGGGCCAGGTCGAGCCGGTCCGGGTCGGCGAACACCGCCGGGTCGCGGTTGGCCGCGCCGAGCAGCGCGGCGATCTTCTGCCCGGGCTCGACGGTGACGGAGCCGATCCTGACCGGCTCGGTCGCGGTCCGTTCGAACAGCTGCAGCGGCGAGTCGTACCGGATCAGCTCCTCGACCGCGCGGGGCACCAGGTCCGCGGTCAGGCTGGCCCGCTCCGCTGGGTGGCTGAGCAGCGCGTACGTGCCGTTGCCGACGACGTTGACGCTCGCCTCGTGGCCGGCCATCTGCAGCAGCACCGCGGTCGCGACCAGCTCGTCCTCGGACAGCCGGCTGCCGTCCGCGTCCCGGGTCGCGATCAGGTCCGAGAGCAGGTCCTCGCCCGGGTGCCGGCGCCGGTGGTCGATCAGCCCGCGCACGTACCCGACGTACTCGGTCGCCGCGGTCTCGGCGGCCCGGCGCTTCTCCACCGGCGGGGCCGGCTCGTAGAGCTTGACGATCGCGTTCGACCAGGGCCTGAGCAGGCCGCGGTCCTCGTCCGGCACGCCCAGCACGGTGGCGATCACCGCGACCGGCAGCGGCTCGGCGTAGAGCGGCATCAGGTCGACCGTGGACCCGCTGGCGGCGGCGTCCCGCACGTCCCGGGCCAGGCCGCGGGCGATCTCGGTGACCCGGCCGCGCAGCCGCTCCACCTGCCGCCGCCCGAAGCCGGCCGCGACCAGCCGGCGCAGCCGGGTGTGCGTCGGCGGCTCGTTCTCCAGCAGGGAGTGCTCGTGCAGCAGGGTGTAGTTCGGCAGCGGCTCGTCGGGCCAGCGCAGCCGCCAGAGCCGGCCGAGACCGCGGTGCCGGAGCACGGCATCGGCCTCGGCGTGCCCGAAGGTCACCCATTCACCCAGCGCGTCACTCCACCCGACCGGCTCCACCGCGCGTCGAGCCGCGAAGACGGGGTACGGGTCGGCGACAACCTGGGGGAGGGTCGGGTCGAAGTCCACGACACCGAACGGTAGAAGCATGGGGAAGCCGCCACTGATCGTCGCGCATCGCGGCTCGTCGCACGCGCTGGCCGAGCACACGCTCGGCGCGTACCTGCGGGCGATCGACGAGGGGGCCGACGCGCTGGAATGCGATGTGCGGCTCACCCGTGACGGGCACCTGGTCTGCGTGCACGACCGTACGGTCGACCGCACGTCGTCCGGGCACGGTGTGGTCTCCGACTTCGACCTGGACGACCTGCGGGGGTTCGATTTCGGCTCCTGGCATTCGCCGCCGGACCGGTACGTCGAGGAGCGGGACAGCACCGAGGCGCCGGTGCTCACCCTCGACCGGCTGCTCGGCGTGGTCGAGGAGACCGGCGTCCGGCTGCTGATCGAGACCAAGCACCCGACCCGGTACGCCGGGCTGGTCGAGCAGAAGCTGGTCGGGCTGCTCACCGAGCACGGGATGCAGGGCGCCGGCTCGCCGGCGGCGGTGATGAGCTTCGCCACGCTCGCGCTGCGCCGGATCCGGCTGCTGGCCCCGGCGCTGCCGACCGTGCAGCTCTACAAGCGGGTGCCGACGCTGCGCCGGGACGGGTCGCTGCCGGTGGTCGCCGACGTGGCCGGGCCGGGGATCACCGTGGTCAGGGCCGATCCCGGGTACGTCCGGCGGGTGCACGCGCGAGGCCGGCAGGTCTACGTGTGGACGGTCGACGAGCCGGCGGACATCGACCTGGTCCTCTCGCTCGGCGTGGACGCCGTCATCACCAACCGGCCGGCCGAGGTGCTGTCCCGGCTCGGTCGCTGACCAGCGGTTTCTCGTACCGCAACACGGCACAGGGGACGGCCTGCAGCGCGGCGAGGTGCGGGTGGACCTCGGCCACCGAGGTGGTCCCGACCAGCTCGTAGCCGAGCCGCTCGTACCAGGCCTTGAGGAACTCCTTGTGCGGCAGCCGCCCCTCCCGCGGGACGAGCAGCTCGAGCCGCATCGCCCGAAGCCGGCGTGCGCGGGCCCGCCGTTCGGCGAACCCGACCAGCGCCCGCCCGATCCCGGCGCCGCGGTGCTCCGGCGCCGCGGCCAGCATCCCGAACTCGCCGACGCCGGCCGCCACGTCACGCACCTGGACGCAGCCGACCGCTTCCGCGCCGAGGACGGCCACCGCGATCCGCCCGGCCGCGACCAGCCCGGCCACCTCGGCCGCGGTCGTGCGCAGGGTGCCCGGCTGCCACAGGTCGCCCTCGGTGGCCGCGTACACCTGGTTAACCAGCCCGGCGAGCCGCTCGACCAGCCGGTCGTCGGCGTCGTCGAGCAGCCGGACGGCGACGGCGTCACGCATGGTCAGCCGCGGGCGGCGCGCTCGGCCTCGCGGTTCGGGTCGTACGGCTCCGGCGCCCGCTCCGGATGCCCGGGCAGGACCGGCACCTCCCGTGGCCGGCCCTCGCGGGCGTCGGCGGCGGCCTCCCGCTCCCGGGCCTGCAGCCTCGCCGCCTTGTCCCGGACCCGCTCGGCCTCCGCCGATTGCCCCGGCTGGCCCGGCCCCGCCGGCTCGCCCGGCCCCGCCGGCTGGCCCGGCCCCGCCGGCTGGCCCGGCTCGGTCTGCTGTCCCGGGTCGACCGCCGACGGTCCGGTCACCGACGGTCCGGTCGCAGCGGGGTCGGGCTGGCCGGTGTGGTGGCGGACGACGCGACCGATCAGCTCGGCAAGCTGCGCCCGCTCGTGCTCGTCGAGCGGCGCCAGCAGCTCCTCGTTGGTCTCCCGGTTGATCTCCCGCAGCCGGACCACGGCGAGTTGCCCGCGCGGGGTGACCTCCAGCGCGTACCGCCGCCGGTCGGCCGGGTCGCGCCGCCGCTCCACCAGCCCGGCCGCTTCGAGGATGTCGACCAGCGTGACCAGGTCGCTGGGATCGAGCAGCAACGCCTCGCTGACCTCACGCTGGGAGACCGGCTCGCGCGCCGCCACGACCCGCAGCACCCCGATGCACCCCGGCCGGAACCCGGCCTGGTGCGCCCAGCTCTCGTGCGCCATTCGTTCGCCGACCGCCCGGCGGGTGATCGCGGCCAGCCGGTGAGTCAGCGTGGCGACGTCCGGCTCCGGCATGAGTGCAGCATAAGAGATTGACCTAGGGAATCACCAATGGTGGGATGTCCCCATGATTGATGAGCGCCCGGCCGCCGTCGAGGTTGTGGGCCTGGAGAAACGGTACGGGGAGGTCGAGGCGGTCCGCGGCGTCGACTTCCGGGTCGAGCCCGGGGAAACCTTCGGCTTCCTCGGTCCCAACGGCGCGGGCAAGTCCACCACGATCAACATCCTCTGCACGCTGGCCCGGCCTACTGCCGGCCGCGCCAGGGTCGCCGGCCACGACGTGCGCACCGAGCGCGACGAGGTCCGCCGCAGCATCGGCCTGGTCTTCCAGGATCCGACCCTCGACGTCGACCTCACCGCCGAGCAGAACCTGCGCTTCCACGGCGAGCTCTACGGGGTGCCCAAGGCCCTGCTCGACCGCCGCATCGACGACCTGCTCGGCCTGGTCGGCCTGTCCGAGCGGCGCGGCAGCGTGGTCGAGACGTTCTCGGGCGGGATGAAGCGCCGGCTGGAGATCGCCCGCGGCCTGCTGCACTCGCCGCGGGTGCTGTTCCTCGACGAGCCGACGATCGGGCTCGACCCGCAGAGCCGCGCCTCGGTCTGGGAGTACGTCCGGGCGCTGAAGGAGAGGGAGGACATCACGGCCTTCCTCACCACGCACTACATGGACGAGGCGGAGAACTGCGACCGCATCGCGATCATGAGCCAGGGCCGGATCGTCGCGCTCGACACGCCGGACGCGCTCAAGGCCGCCGTGGGGAAGGACCGGGTGCAGATCACCACCGCCGACGACGAGGCCGCGATCGCCTCGCTGCGCTCGACGTTCGGGATCGAGGCCGGGATGCACTCGGGCGAGGTGACGTTCGCCGTGGCGGACGGGGAACGGTTCGTGCCCAGGCTGTTCGCCGAGCTCGGCGTGCCGATCCGGTCGGTGAGCGTCGCCAGCCCGTCGCTGGACGACGTGTTCCTGTCCCATACCGGCAGGACGATCAGCGACGCCGAGGCGGCCGAGCGGCCGATCCCACTCATGCTCCGAGCCGGGAGGCGCTGATGAGCACGCAGCCGGTCGCCGCGGTCGGCGAGCGCCGCCCCGCCGGCCCACCGCCGGTCCCGGTCCAGCTGGCCGCTTCCGGCCCCGCGCACGCGCTGCGCGCGGTCAAGGTCGTCTGGCAGCGGGAGATGATCCGGTTCGTACGGTCGAAGGGCCGGCTGATCTCCGGCCTGGCCCAGCCGCTGTTGCTGTTGTTCGTGCTGGGGAGTGGCTTGTCCGGGCTGACCCGGTCGGCCACCGGCGGGGTCGAGTTCACGACGTTCCTGTTCCCCGGGATCGTGGCGACCTCGACGCTGTTCACCGCGATCTTCGCCGGCATCTCGATCGTCTGGGACCGCGAGTTCGGCTTCCTCCGGGAGATGCTGGTCGCGCCGATACCGCGCTCCTCGATCCTGGTCGGCAAGTGCTTCGGCGGCGCCACGATCGCCACCCTGCAGGCGCTGATCCTGGTCGCGCTGGCCGGGCTGGTCGGCGTCCCGTACGACCCGGTGATGATCATCTGGCTGCTCGCGCTGCTGTTCCTCACCGCGCTGGCGATGACCGCGTTCGGGCTGATGATCTCGGCCCGGATCAAGAAGTTCCAGGCCGTGATGCCGATCGTGCAGCTCGTGCTGACGCCGATGATGTTCCTGTCCGGGTCGCTGTTCCCGCTGGCCGGGCTGCCGGCCTGGCTGGCGGTGCTGACCGAGATCAACCCGCTGACCTACGCGGTGGAGCCGATGCGGCACGCCGTCTTCGAACACCTCGCCATGCCGCCGGCGGTGCTCCACCAGCTCGACCCCGGCATCACCTGGGGTGCCTGGGTGGTGCCGATCTGGCTGGACGTGCTGATCGTCGCGCTGCTCGGCTCGCTGATGCTGGCGATCGCGGCGATCCAGTTCCGGCGGACCGACTAGCTCTCGGCGGCGGCCAGCTCGAAGTCGGCGAAGTCGAAGCCGGGGGCGACGACGCAGCCGACTAGCCCGCCGGAGTCGGTCAGCGGCTCGGCCGCCTGCCATGAGCCGGCCGGCACCAGCGCCTGCAGCAGGTGACCCGCGCCGGGGTCCGGTCCGACGACCAGCTCGTTGCCGGGCTCCGGCGCCGGTCCGGTCCCGCCCAACCGGAGCCGCAGTGGGCCCAGCCCCTGCCAGAGCCACAGCTCGTCCGAGCGGACCCGGTGCCAGCGCGACCGCTCCCCGGCCGGAAGCAGGAACAGGATGCTGGTGGCGGCCGACCGGGTCCCCCGGTAGCCGTCCGGGGTGAAATCGACCGGCGCCCGCCAGGTCTCCCGGAACCAGCCGCCCTCCGGATGCCGCTGCAGCCGCAGTTGTTCCACCAGGCTCATACGCGGGTTCTACCAGCGCGCGGCCGACCACCACGACGGGCAGCCTCGGCACGTTCCCTATCCTTGCCGGGCAGGGTGGGGTTTCCGCGCGACCATCGTCGCTCGGTGTACCCGGTTGTCGTGCCTCCGGGTGCGCAGGGTTACCGAGCACGCTGACTGGGGATACCTCACTGGATCCGTCCCCACTGACCGTCAAGACGTGGCGGGAAGAGGTGTAGGTGCTTCGTATTCTGACCGTCCGGCACACGCCGGCGAGTGCCGGAGAAGTCCGGCGGAAGCTGGGAGCGGACCTCGCCGACGCCGGACTGTCTCCCACGGTGATCGGCGACGCCACCCTCGTGGTCAGCGAGCTGGTCGGCAACTCGATCCGGTATGCGACACCGCTGCCCGGTGGCGTGCTCGAGGTGAGCTGGTCGGTCGACCCGGGCTGCGTCCGGCTGCAGGTCTCCGACGGCGGCGGCCGCAGCGTCCCGGCCCGGCACGACGCGGGCCCCGAGGACGTCCGCGGACGCGGGCTGGCGATCGTCACCGCGCTGGCCCGGGACTGGGGCGTCGAGGTCGGCCAGGACGGCAAGGGCCCGATGAGCACGGTCTGGGTCGACCTTCCCGTCAGCGCCTGACGCTGCCGCGAGAGCTGCCCGGCCGGCCCGAGCGGCGGATGGGCGGCGCCGGCGCGACCGCTAGGGTCGTCGCCGTGAGCCGCCGGACGTCCAGCCGCACCGCCCGCCGCGCCCGCTCCGCACCCGGAGGCGACATCGACCCCAAGGCGCCCTGCCCGTGCGGGTCCGGCCGCCGGTACAAGAGCTGCCACGGCACCGGCGACGTCCCGGTGGCCCGCCCGTTCGAGGGGCTGCCGGGCGAGTGCGACTGGGTCGCGATGCGGGAGCTGGTGCCGTCCGCGACCGCGCCGCTCCGGCTGAAGGACTCCGACCGCGAGGTCACCCTGGCCACACTGCTGCCGCTGGCGCTGCCGGCGATCGTCCGGGCCGACGGCCGGGTGCTGCTCGGCCTGCAGGTGCACGCCCGCTCCGGCGACGTCAGCCGCGACCTCGCGCACGTGCTGGAGCAGGCGCTGGACGCCGAGCCGGGCACCATGGTCTCCACCACCGGGCTGCCCGGGCCGGGACCGCGGCTGCAGGACCTGGTCGACACCGACGCCGCGGTCGAGCCGACCGTGCACCGCGACTTCGGGTTCTGGCTGGAGGGTTCGACCGCGGACGACCCCGAGGTGAGCGCGTCGATGGAGCGGGCCAACGCCGCGGTCGTGCCGACCGTCCGGCTGCCGGCCGACGCCGGCGCCGCGTACTGGTGCCGGATCGGGGACAAGGCCCACCTGCGCTGGGTCGTCCCGTACGAGGAGGACGCGCTGCTCGACGCGCTGGCCAGGCTCGGCGCCGCCGGCGCGCTCGGCCTCGGCGAGGACACCCGGTATGCGGGGTCGTTCCGGGCGCACGGGCTGCTCGTACCGGTCTGGGACCTGCCGGTGGAGTCGCTGGCCGGTCAGTGGGAGCAGCCGGCGGCCGAGTTCGCCGGCCGGCTGACCGAGGCGCTCGCCGCGACCGATCCGCTGACCCCGGCCGAGCGGCGGGCCAGGGACGGCCTGCGCGGGCGGCAGCTCACGCTGCGCTGATCTCCAGCGGGTCGCGCACGATCGGGCAGCTCATGCACCGCGGACCGCCCCGCCCGCTGCCCAGCTCGCTGCCGGCGATCCGGATCACCTCGATGCCGTGCGCCTCCAGCTGGGCGTTGGTCTCGGCGTTCCGTTCGTACGCCATGGCCAGCCGCGGGGCGACGCACAGCGTGTTGTTGCCGTCGTCCCACTGCTCCCGCTCGGCGGTGACCGGGTCGAGACCGGTGCCAATGACGCGGATCCGATCGAGCCCGAGCGCCCGGGCGCTGGCGGCGAGGAACGGCTCGGCCGGGCCGACGACCATCTCGCCGTCGTCCCCGACGGTCACCGGGTAGCACGGCATGTCCGCGACCGGCGGGTAGAGCGTGACCGCGTCGACGTCGACCATCGTGCAGATCGTGTCGAGGTGCATGGTCGCCCGCTCCTGCGCGATCGGCACGACCAGCACCGTGTGCGCCAGGCCCTCGGTGAACACCCGCCGGGCCAGCGTCTCCACCCCCGCCGGCGTGGTCCGCTGGCCAGTGCCGACCGCGAGCACGCCAGGGCCGAGCAGCAGCACGTCGCCGCCCTCCAGCCACTCCGACTGCGGCTCGTACACGGTCGCGGTGCCGGCGAACCGGGGGTGCGCCGCGTAGATCGCCCGCAGCAGGGTGGCCTCCCGCCGCCGCGCCATCATCGACGGGCTGGTCACCGCCACCTCACCCCGGATCCACACCGACGAGTCGCGGGTGAACAGCAGGTTGGGCAGCGGGTCGACGACGAAGTCGTGCTCGTGCATGAGCCGGTACGTCAGGCCGCGGCCGGTCTTCAGCTCCTGCTGGGTGAGCCCCGCCGTGAGCACCCCGGCCAGGTCGACCGGATGGAGGTCGTGCATGTGCCGGCGGACGACCGCACGCAGCGTGGGCCCGAGCCGCGGGTCCTCCAGCACCGCGGCGACGGTCGACTCCCTGGCGTCCGGGTCGGCCAGCGCATGCTCCAGCAACTCGCCGAGGTAGAGCACCTCGACGCCGTGGTCGCGCAGTGCCTGCGCGAACCCGTCGTGCTCCTCCTGGGCCCGGTCCACCCACGGGATCCCGTCGAACAGCAGCTGGTCGTTGTTCCGCGGGGTCAGCCGCTTGAGCTCGGCGCCCGGGCGGTGCAGCAGGACCGTACGGAGCCGGCCCACCTCGCTGTCGACGTAGCCCGCCACGCCGCGACTCTATCCACGCGCCGCCGCGAGGACCGCCTCGGCCACCCTCTCGTCCGGCCGGGTAGGTTTGCGAGCATGGGCCTGCTGGACGACAAGGTGGTCGTGGTGACCGGCGCCGGGCGCGGCATCGGCCGCGGTGAGGCGCTGGAATGCGCGCGGCAGGGCGCCGCGGTCGTGCTCAACGAGTTCGACCCCGCGGTCGGCGCCGGCGTGGTCGACGAGATCAAGGCGCTCGGCGGGTCCGCGGTGCTGGTCGAAGGCGACGTGTCCGACGTGGCCGTGGCCGACTCGCTGATCGCGACCGCCGTACGGGAGTTCGGCCGGCTCGACGGGCTGGTCAACAACGCCGGCGTGCTGCGCGACCGGACGCTGGCGAAGATGACGCCGGAGGAGTGGGACACGGTCATCCGGGTCCACCTGCGCGGGCACTACGCGCCGACGCACGCCGCGCTCGTCCACTGGCGCGAGCACGGCGGCCCTGGCCACGTCGTCTGCACCGCGTCCACGTCCGGCCTGCTCGGCAACTTCGGCCAGTCCAACTACGGCGCGGCGAAGGCGGGCATCGCCGCGTTCGCCCAGATCGTCGCGCAGGAGACGGCGCGGATGGGCGTCACCTGCAACGCGATCGCCCCGGCCGCCCGCACCCGGATGACCGAGGGGGCATACGGGGAGATCTTCGGCCCGGCCGACAACTTCGACTTCTGGCATCCGGACAACGTGGCGCCGCTAGTCGCGTTCCTGGTCAGCGATGCGGCCGCGCACATCAGCGGCAAGGTCTTCGGGGTGCAGGGCAACGCGGTCGAGCTCTACCAGCCGTGGACGTCGGTGGCCGCGATCGAGAACCAGGGCGGCCGGTGGGACCCGGCGGAGATCGCCCGGCGGATCGGCGTGCTGTTCGCCGAGGCGGACATGGAGCCCGGGGCGACCAACGGGATGGCGCGGCTCCGCTACACGATGACCAACCGAGGCTGAGCCTGCAGATACTGCCCGGCGATCTCGATCAGCTCGCGGGTGAGCCGTCCGCTGCGTCAGG
>Ga0308175_100000142_pt1 | contig 54798 bp, 76 predicted proteins | sample PhyCR1_3_FD_203893 | JGI IMG/M metagenome (GOLD analysis project Ga0308175, IMG submission 203893) | Soil microbial communities from UC Gill Tract Community Farm, Albany, California, United States - DLSLS.C.R1 | ecosystem: Environmental > Terrestrial > Soil > Agricultural land | place: USA...
TGCCGAACTGGTCGGTAAGTCTGGCCAATCCTTTGAGGGCCTCGATGCCCACCAAGAGGTTGAGCCGGCTCTTGATGCCGGCGATGGCCGAATTCACCTTATCGAGAGGCTTGGTGTCTGTCACGAAGCTGAGCTTGGTTACAAGCTCCCGGAGAGTTGCCATCACCTACCTCTTTGTGGACGTTGGGCCTCTTGCAAAGCCTGCTGCTCGGCGTCCTCGCGCAGATCTAAAACCTCGTGCGCATCACAGAGCGCATCAAGGTCCCACTCTTTGCGGACCTCCATCAACGAGCCGAAGCCCGCCACCACCGGCCGCCAGTACCACCAATTGAAATTTACGACGGGCTGCTTGGGCTTGCCGTTACCGGAGACGGCCCGAGGAGCCCGAGCGACCGACCGGCGTCGATAAAATTTCCGTACTGCACCTCCAATTGGGCCCGAGCCACCGCGAAGCTCAGCGGCAACTGGTCCTTGTAAAAGGAAGCCCAGTTGATGAGCACGCCATTGGCAATCACCCGGTCACTCGACAGCTTTTTGAGCACCCGCTTGGTCAGCGTCCGATCCCGAGTCAGCCCCAGCGTGAGCTGGCGGAACAGGCCCTCCAAAGAGGTGTGCCCGACGTCGACATCTCCGCCGCCGCCGGTGAGCGCGCTGATGATGCCGCCTGCGGATTCACCCACCACGGCAATCAAATCAAGCAGCGTGTCGGTGGCCTCCTCGGCCCCCCACTTCTGGAATTCCAAGTGGATGGGGCCGTCTTTGCCCTCAAGTGTCGTCTCAAAACGACCAGCCTCGTTTTTGACAATGTCCATTAACCGTTACCACCCACGTTCATGGCCAAGACGGCCACTTCAAAAGACCACTGCCTGCCCAAGATGCCGTTGCCGAACTCCATGGTGGCAGGCTGCACGATCCAAGCTGAGGCGCCCGAGGCCACAGAAGTGCCCGAGCCGTCACGCATCATGATCGGGAAGGAGCCCTGCCCGGTCAGCTCATCGGCATTGAAGAGCGCCATCAGATCATCATTGGAGGGGCTCGACATGTCGAGGGTGATGGTGATCTCGCCGCGCTTGTCCAAAGACTTGGCGCGGGTCACAAAACCATCGGAGCCCGCGGTGCTGCTCCAGGTGGGGGTTTTGCGGGCCACCGTGATCATGGTGTCCTGGGCAAAGCCTGTGATGATGAGAGAGCCCACAACGAGGCTGACCTCTTGCGGGTTATAGGTGGCAAAATTGGGCTGTGCCATGACTTACAGATCCTTTGTCGGTCAAACCGAGACAGTGCCTTTGATGACGATGCTTGAGATGGCCCCCTGCAGGCGGCCGCCAAAGTAAATGTTGGGGCTGATGCGCTCAGCGCGCCGGTTGACGGGCACCGAGCTGACAGGATCGGCCCTGACGTAGATGGGATTGTCGACGTCTTGGCCATCGAGAAGGCCATTGGCCTCGGCCAGCCGCAAAATGCCGTTGATGGCATTCATGATGCTGGAGACGCCCGCGGTCGTGTAGGGGATTTTGGTGCTGTTGACCAACAGATTGTAGATGGCGCCTTGAATGTTGGCGGTCAGCCAGTCAATCCCGATGGTTAAGTCAAAGTAGCGGCCCGAAGAGGCGATGCCTGGGAAGGTGATGTTGGCCCCGCCAAGCGTCTGGTAGACATTGACGTTCTTGCCCGTCACCCCGGCCACCGGCACGCCATACAGAACGGTCTGCTGGTTGCCCGACAGCTTGTCGACGCTCACGCCAGGCAGCGCCTTGTAGGCCCAATTGTTGGAGCCTGGGGTCTGGGGCAGTTGGCTGCCCATCCAAGCCGCCTCGAGGATGCCCGGAGCATTGGCCTTGGTGAAGCAGAGCCCGGTTCGGTGGTAGCCCTTGGCCTTGAGCTTCGAGGCCAAATCCTCCTCGCCGCTCTGAGCGATGGTGTCCTCGCCGCTGGCCACGATGAGAAGCTTGGTCAGCCCCTCGATGGCCTCGGCGGCCTCCAGGATGTCTGTGTCAGGCAGGCCTGCGAGGACCACGCCATAGGCATTGTTGTTTTCGGCGAAGATGGCGGCCAAATCCTCGGCGATGGTGCCGGTCGTGGTGCGCCGGCCGACGCAGAATTGGCTGGGGGCCGAGGTGCCCGAGTACATCACCACGGCGGATTTGTATTCTGGGGCCGCCGTGGTGAAGCCGTCGCTGAGCATCTCCGAGGGGCTTGTGTAAGCCCGCACCACGTCATCTTCCCAGCCAGCATCGGTGGGCCCGACGATTAAGGGGATGCCAAAGCTGGCGATGCTCACGGCCTGGGTCTGCTGCGTGACCGTGATGTTAATGAGATTGTCGATGGCTGCCATAATGGGCCTACCCCTTTGGTTGAACTTAGACGGTTAAGGCTAAACCTGTGACCACATCGCCGACAAGCGGCACGCTCTCAATGTAGCCCGGTTCCACAATCGTTTTGATTTTTGTCCACATCTCAAACTCGCACATCGCCCGCGGCTCAAAGCCCGTGTTGAGCAGCGCCGTCAGATCCGTCACATCCCCAATGGTGTAGACGGCCCAGCCGATGGAGGTCAGAGGGCCAAGCAAATCCGGCCGGTACAGGCCAGCCTGGCAGTTGACGGCAAGACCATAGGCTTCGTCTTGGGTGCGGCCGTGAAAGGTCACATCAAGCGCCACACCGCGATGCCCCGCGTAGCAGACAGCCCCTGTCAGAGAGTCTGGCACAGGTGTTGTGTAGTCTCGAAAATTGGCCTTGAGGGCGGTCATGCGAAACTGAAAGGTTGCATAGGGCCGCTTGGGCACGGGCTGAATGGGGCCTTGGGCCTGAGCGAGAATGAAGCGGCCGTTAACAAGGCCCGTTGCCGCCGACAAAAACGCCACGAGGCCCTTGCGGACAGCAGCATAATCAATTGCGGGAGCAGGGGTGGCCATGGCGCGACATTAACAAAAAATTGCGGCCATCCCCATTGAAGCGGACAAAAAGCCTAAATGGGCTCCGGATAGATGGGCCCCTGGGGGTCTTCGCTTGGTAGGCCGATGTCCATCGCCACCAGCATGCAGCGCGAGTAGCTGCCCCAATCCTCGCAGGTCTGAACCTGGTAGAGCTTGTTTTTGTGGGTCACGATGTCGGTCACGTCGATGACGGGGTCCAGACTGTCAGGGTCGGGGTGGCTGGCCCACAGCCACAAGGTCTCTTTGTCCCGAAAGACCTCGGGCACCAAGAGCAGATCCTTGCCGCCCATCGGCTGCACGGTCCCGGCCACCTCGAAGGTCAGCGGCACATGCAGCGCCACCGGCAAGCCGTCTAGGTAGGCCACATCGCTGTCGACCACCCGGCCCTGGCGCTTGACCTGTAAGACCTCATCACAATCCAAAAGCTCAACAGGACCATCAAGAAGATTCATTTGAGAGAGTCGCCTGCCTGGTTGATGCGGACCGCGTAGTGGATGCTGTTATACAAAAAGTTGGTGGCCGAAAGCGGGATGGTGCCCGAGATCCCCTGCTCGCGCCGCTTTTGAAGGGTGTAGGGCGCAAGAGCGGGAGCGATGCGCATCCTAATGGTCCTCTGAATCGTGTTGACCACAAACGTCCCCACCTCTGCCAGAGCCTTAGCGACCGTCTTTTTGTCATCGGCAATCAGAGGCAAAGAGCTTCGCATCATCTCAAACACCCGCTCGGCGGTCGCGTCAAAGGGCGTCCGCAAAAAGGAGCGGGCAGGGATCATCACCGAGCCATCTTTGCGGTGGGTGCCAAATTCTTGCCACAGGGCCACCTCCCCCAATGTCGCGTCGCTGTCGGGGTATTTACGGTCAGGCTCCAGGATGCCGATGGTCACGTTCTTACGGGCCAGATCCTGGTGCGTCTTGATGAGGTCGGCAAAGGAGATGTCGCCGCGGCTCTGGCTCTTGATGCGGATGCTGACAAAGGACGGCATCTTGTCAGAGGTCCCGGTCGCCCTGGGTCGTGGCTCCGGGCATCTCTCCCCACAGATTGTTGACGTGGCCGTTGTGGCGCGGTGCCCGCATGCGCGTGGTGAACTGCGGCCGCACGTAGTCCGGGTTGTGGTAGGGCAGGGCATTGGCCGCGTGGCTGATGCCGCCGATGATGGGGATGCCGCCAGAAGAGGAGGCTATCCGCCGCAGATTGCCCAAGACCTCTTTGTAGTTGCCCAAAAGCTGGCTGAAGCTTTTGGAGACGCTGCCGACGCTCTGGTCACACAGGCGGCTGAGCTGGGCAATGATGGCCTCGCAGGCGGTGATGCTGGCGGCCTGAATGTCACCGCCTGCCTGCTCCAAACAATACAAAACCTCGCCATCTTGCAACTGCGGGCGGCGCGCATCGGTGTCGCCCACGTTGAAGCGGACCGCGTCCAAGGCGCTTTGCCCGGGGTTGCCAGAGTAGCTGAAGCTCACGATGGTTTGGGATGCTTTCGGGCCAGATGTTTGGCCAGGCTGTTTTTGTTGACAAAACCTGGGTGGTCGCAATCCGGGCAGTAGTAGTGGGCCGACAAGGGCTCGACGCGAGGCACCTCAGGCCCGATAGCCTCTGAGGCCACCTGATCCTGCTTGGTGTTGGTCGGACCATAGATGGCCATCTGAATGCACCCGTCGCCCACGGTCGGCTGCAAGGCACCCTCTGTGTCGGCGACCGAGTGCAGGGTCAGATGAGCATGCTTAATCGCAGCAGCCCAATCCTCGAAGCCCGGAACTGCCTCGCCGGGCAGGACGGAGTAGGTCGCTCCATCCTGCCCGGTGAAGGTCAGCTTGCGCATGGCAACATAACGCATCTTAGGCCGTCAGAAGGTTGGTGCCCAAGATGCCCAGGTCCGCAGACACTTGATGGAAGTCAAACGCCATCTCCATCTCGATGCGCTCGGCGGACAGGTGCTCAAGACGCATGGTCTTGATGCGGCTGCCCAGAGCAGAAGCGCCGTACATGCCACTCCAGGAGAAAATATACCCGCCCGTTGGCTTGAGTATCCCGGGAGAATTGGGCGCGTAGGTCAGCAGGAACTTGTTATCGGTGATGAAGTCATAATCACCGACCTGGCCCTCTTGAGCCGAGTTCTCCACAGCACCTGCCACCAGGTACTTGTCGACGCCGAAAAACTGCGCCAAAAGCTGCTCGGTGGCAATACCGAGCTGGCTGTACAGGATGCGGCTCAAGACCATGGGGTGCTGCTTGAGGCGCTCATTGACGTCGTGGCTGACGACCATGATGTTGGGGGTCAAGCTCGTGGTGCGCTTGATCTCCGTTTTCATCTTGGCGATGTCGGCGATGGGGTTGGAGTTGTCGTTGGACCAAGACACCGAGGGGGTGAAGTCGGTCGGCACCTTCTGGCCCAAACCGTTGGTGGTCACAAGACCTCCCCAGACGCCGGGGGCCATGTATTTTTGCACAAAGAGCTTCTCGCGGCGCAGCATCATCTTCTGGGTGCAGAATTCCACGGCGTCGCGATGTAAATCGATGGGCTCGTCGCTGTTTTGGATCGTGTAATCGTCCAAATCGACGTGATAGGCGAAAACCTCGGCAAAATACGTGGGTGTCGAATCAATCTTCCAGCCCGAGCCGGCACTCTCAGTTGCAGGGGCCCGCTTCTCGGCGCCTGCGCGAAACCAATAGCTTCTGTCATAGGTGAAATAACGGTCCGATTGCTTAGCTACGGACACAATTGGAAACACCTGTGAATGTATGAAGTCCTTGGCATCCTGAATGGTCGCCACCGCGATAGAGCCAAGCGGGCGGTTAACGTGGACATCTGAGCGGGTGGGATTCGGCATCTGTGCAATTCCTTTGAAGGCGTCCGGTTGTGCAGGCAGTATGAGACAAACCTGTCACCGACAAAAAAAACCTTGGGGCAAAAGGCCCGTCTTGAGCCTAGTGTCGTAAGATTCTGTCCCAACTGCAAGCATTAAGCCAAGCAGACGATGTTTTGTCCCAGGACAAAGCCTCACACAATGCCGGTCAGGTAGGCCGGATCCAAAGCGACGGCATAGTAGATGATGGGAGAAGCTTGGTAGTTGGCGACCATCACAGCCCGGCGCTCCGGGACGTAGTGATTGGTGATAATGCGCCTCTCCTCGGCTGTTAGGGACCGATTCGAGGCTGTGATGCGCTTGCAGTACAGGGTGCGGCCAGGATGAGCCACAGACATGAGCGTGAAAATGCGGCGCGGGTGGCCCCTTTCAAAGTCTGAATAGGCCGGGACAAAGACATTACTGACGCGCATGACAAAGGCTCCACTTGCCGCAGAGGGCGCGGGCATCTACTCGATAAGTCTGATTTGACCTGTGTCCGGATTGTAAGCATGCGTGGCCCAATTGACATGGTGCCGCTTGGCCAAATCGTCGGCTGAGCGCTGGTGGAGGGTCCGCATCTTGCCAAGATAGGCTTCTCGGGCGCTGCGCTCATGCGTCAGATGATGCACCTGCTTCTCGTATTCTGCCCGCAGAGCCTCAAGCTTGTAGCCTATCTCAGAGACGGCGGCCTGAGCCTCGGTGACCTGCCTTGCGTGCCGCTCAAGCCGCAGGATGTCCCACGGGTCCAGATACGTGGGCGGTGGCGCCCGCAAATCCTCGTCACTTTGGCGGATAAGCTTTTCAACGGTCTCTTTGCTGAGGGTCACGTGCGATCCCATGTCACGGTCGGCGGCATTTTTGCGGCTCACAAAAACCTCTCAAATAAGCTGGGAAGGAGGTTCTGACCCCTTCGTCGAGGCCGCCAATATAAGCGTTTTACGGGGTCAATAAAACAGGAGAGCCAGAGCCGAGGGAGCACATGCGCTCTTAAGACAGGTCCATCACAACCTGCGCATCGACAAAGATTGTGCCGGTGCCAGTGCCTGCGGCGGCCCAATAATACTGGCCCACGGCCCCCACCCCTTGCACCGAGGCCATCTTGTAAGTGCCAAGGGCATAGGGCCCATAATTCTGGGTCGTCCCAGGCGGCACGCTGTACTGCACCAGCACCGCAGAGTTGGAATTCTGATACATGCGGACCGTGAGCGTGCCGGTCGAGGTGTTGGTGATGGTGACCGCGTACAGGTGAGCGGGCTTGGGCAACTTCCAGGTGTACGACTGCGAGCTTGAGCCGCCCATGTAAAGCACGGCATTGGTGGCAGAGAAGGTTGTCGGGGTGGAGCGGGCAGCGGTCGTAAGGCTCGTGACGCTGTAGGCAGGAGATGCCGAAGGGTACAGGTAGATGGGGTTTACAATGAGGTTGGCCGTCCCGCTCGCGCCGGTGGCCTGCCAAATATAGGCTTTGTTTTGCACCAAGGGATAGGTCGCAAGACCGAACAGACCGAAGTTGCCGGTGCTGGCCGCAGGGATGGCCTGGCTGTAAACAACCGCGGCCGTATCCTTGTCCAACAAAGACAGCGTCAGCGCCGCGCCCACGTTGCTGTAGGAGATGCCCATCAGGGCATTGGCCATAATGGGCGAGAAGGGTACCTGCTGGGTGGACCCTGGGTAGAGGCCAGGCAGAGGGACCGTGGGGCTCAAGGTTCCGGCGACCGTGAAACCTGGGCCAAGACCTGCGGCCTGCGATGTCAGAACGTCCATGGCTGCTGTGCCCAAGAGGCTCTTGGGACTCTGAGGCCAGCCGCTTTCGGTCTTGGCAGAGAAGAGCAGCCCGTTGGTCACGTCAACGTAGGCGTCGCCGATGCTCCCCACAGCAGCATCGGGCGGGCCATCGCCGGTCAGGATGCTGGTCCCTCGGTCGCCGGGCACCCCTTTGAGATTCACAGAAGTGGCAGGCCAGCCCGCTTCAGTCTTGGTGCCCCAAAAACGCCCACCAGCGGGGTCATAATAACAATCTCCCGGATTGCCCACGTTGGCCGCAGGCGCGCCTGAGCCTGTCAGAATGGTGCTGCCTTGGGCGCCGGTGGGGCCGACCAGCGAGATGCTATTGGCGGGCCACACGCCGCCTTGGCGCGGCCCAAAAAGGCGGGAGCTTTCTTGGTCGATGAAAAAATCACCATTGTTGCCGGTGGTGTTGGTCGAAGGAGATCCGACGCCATACCGCAAAATAGAGCCGTTCTGACCGGCTGGGCCCGCTTCACCTGGGGCACCAGCGGGGCCGACCAAACTGACGAAAGAGGGCGACCATGCGCCGCCGCTCTTGGCCGGGTAGAGACGGGCCGCGTCTTTGTCCAGATAGACATCATGGTCCTCGCCGTCGCTGGCACTCGGCGCGCCCGAACCTGTGATGAGGCTGTAGCCGCGAGGCCCTGAGGGGCCAGGCACGGTGCTGGCTGGCCCCTGAGGTCCTGCTGGGCCCGCCAAGGATCTGGGCTCTGTGCTCCAGAGCGGACCGGCCTTGGCCGGGTAGAGATTGGCCGAGGCCAAGTCCACGTAGCTGTCGCCCTCCTCGCCCACCAGGGCGCTGGGCGGTCCATACCCTGACAGAAGACTTTGGCCGCGCGGGCCGATGTCTCCTGGAGGACCAGGGACCGTCGAGTCTGCTCCCGCAGGACCGGCTTCACCGATGAGGCTCTTGCTGTGATTCCAATTGAGGGTCGCATCCTTAGGCCCGAAGATGCGCCAATTGTCAGCGTCCAAGTAAAACGCGCCCGTCTCCCCGAGGGTGGCACCCGGCGCGCCCGAGCCCGACAAAATGCCGGGGCCGCGGGGGCCGGCTGGGCCCGCTTCACCCGATGGGCCGACCTCTCCGGGCTGTCCTCGCAGCGAGGTGCCCTCGTTGGGCCATTGAGTCGCGCCCTTCGGCCCGATGAGCACGCTTGAGGTCCGCTGAAAATAGAAGTCGCCCTCAAGGCCCAGGGTGTTGTCGGGAGGCTCATCACCGGCATGCAGCGCGGAGCCGCTGCGGCCATCTCTTCCGGCTGGGCCCGCTTCGCCGCGGGGGCCTTCGGGCCCACCATAACTGTAGCCCGGCAGAGGCCAGGGGGAGCTGTTGTCCGAAGTCTTCGGGCCGTAAATCACATGGTCGGTGTTGTTGATGAACACGTCGCCTGGCTTGCCCACAAGAGAGCTGGGCTCGCCTGACCCCATAAGCACGCTTGCCCCGGCTGAGCCCGCCTGGCCCTCCACCCCGCGCTCCCCGGTCGCGCCGCGGGGCCCGATAAGGCTGAAGCCCTCTCCCCACGAGCCCTCGGTCTTGGGCCCGTAAAAAATGGCCTGCTCGGTGTTCACAAAAAAATCATTGTCTCGGCCCTGCACATCCGAGGGCGGGCCGTTGGCGGCGTAAATCAACGTACCGACTTCGCCCAAAGGCCCGGGCGGGCCGACGAGGCTGGCGGATTCTGTGGGCCATGTGCCGCCGCTCTTGGGTCCCACCACCGAGCCGTTCTGGCTGTTGAAGTAGGTGTCGCCCTCGCGGCCCAAGCTGTCATCGGGCGGGCCATAGCCGTTGAGCAGACCCGTGCCAGGCTTGCCGTCAGCGCCCACCAAAGAGCGCGTGATGCCAGGCCAACCCTCTGGGGTCTTGGGTGCATGCAGCACGCCTTGGCTCAAATCAACATAGGTGTCGCCCACCTGACCCAAGTCAGCAGGAGGAGCGCCGAGGCCTGCCAGGACAGATGCGCCGCGAGGCCCAGCGCTGCCCTGCACGCCACGGATAGGGATGGGTGCGCCAAAGCGTGCGGTCATGTCGAGGTCCTTAGATGGCGGGTGGGTAGATCACGTCATTGATGCGGTCAAAATAATAGGAGCCCGCAGGATAATCATTATCTTCGGCAGGCGGGCCATCGCCCGAGAACCACAACGTACCTGCCGGCCCCGCAGAGCCTGCTGCACCTGAGGCACCAATCAGCGACACGCCGGTTTTGGGCCAGGCGCTCTGAATCTTCTTGGGCCCAAAAAGGGTGTAGCTGTCCAGATCGAGCCAGAAATCATAGATATTGCCAACGGTCGCTTTGGGCGCGCCGTGGCCCGACAAAACACCACCGCCCATGCCGCTGACGTACCCGCCCGAACTTGTGGGCGTGCCGCCAGAGCCGCTGCCTGAGGTAGAGCCTGGGATGCTGATGATCTGCAAGCTGGACAAGGTGATGGCCTCGCGGTCGGGCCCCTCGCGCCGGCACGAGCACGTGCACGCGGGCGCGAGGGGTTCAGCAGAAGGGGATTAACCCAAGATGTAGACGGTGGTGATGTCACCCAAGACGGCCTGCTCGATGGCCTGAGCCACGACCGTGTCGCCGTCGGCGGCCTTGAGGAACGCACCATCATCATCAAGCTTGAGCAGATCGCCGTTGGCGAAGCTCCCGCCAGCTTTGGCTTGGCTGGTGCCCTTGCGGGTGATCTCGCAGGCTTCACCCTGGACGGGGTTGTTCTGCAAAATGCCAAAGAAGCTGCCGCCGGCGGACGGCTTGATGATGGCGGCATTGCCGCGGCCAGCGCCGACAATGTTTGCCGCGGTGCCGACATGCACGCCGTAAAACTGATTGAAGGCGGCAACCGAACGGTCGTCGTCAGAGGACAAAAAGCCAATCTTCTCTAGGGGCTGGGCAAAGCTCATGATTCAAGTCTCCTTAGTTGCGCTTTTCACGCTGGGCCTGTGCGTAGAGTGCACGGCCTGCGGGTGTGCTTAAAAATTGTGCCTCGATCTGCTCGCGGGTCTTGTCGGACTTCTGCACCATGGCATCGACAGACTGCGCGATCTTAGCCTCGGCGCCCTCGCCCTCAGAGGCGGTGTTGCTCATCGACGAGCCAAGCTCGGCAAAGAGGCCTTCCGCACCCCCTTGGCGCATCTGCGCATTGGCGGCCTTCATGATGCGTTCCCAGGAGGCCAGGCCCTCGGGGTCTTTTTTGTGCAGGCGCATCATGCTTGCCCCAATCTCATCGGGGCTGCCCAAGGCCGAGTACTCGCGGGCGGCCTTGGCCACAAACTCGCGGCGCTGCATCTCTTCGGAGAGCTGCGCCGATTTGTTGATGAGGGCGCGGTGGGCCTTCTCGAGGGCTGCAAAGCGGCTCATCTGGGACTTGAACACGGGCTCCAGGATTTTGCGCTGTGCTTTGGAGAGGCCCTTGAGGCTCAGGCTGGCAGCAGACTTGGCGATGGCGGACTTATTCAGCTCGTCCTCGTCCTCGTCTTTGGCGGCGTCGGTGTCCTCGGCCTTTTGGGCCTCCTCGCTCAAGCCGCGCTGGCGCATGGCCTCAGCGTAAGCGGTGCGGGCCGCGGCCATGGCGGCCTCGAGGTCCGAATCGGAAGCATCGGCAAAGCTGGGCATGCCATCGGCCTTGGCCACAGAAGGAGGCACATCCTCGGCATCGGCCTCATCTTTGACTTCCTCGTCGGCGGCCTTCTGGGCCTCCTCGTCCTCGTCCTCTTTGTCGTCATCGGCCTTGTTGACGTCATCGTCTTCTTTGTCGTCGTCATCGGCCTTGTTGACGTCATCCTCTTCTTTGTCCTCCTCGCCGTCGGCCTTTTGGGCGTCCTCGAGGGGGTCTTCGGAGGGGTCTTCGGTGGGCTCTTCGTCGGCCTGTACACCCAGAGCATCGGCAAAGTCTGCCAACGTGTTGGCGCTCAGATCATCAGAGAACGGGGCCAGAATCCGAAAGGCCGCCTTGAGGGCATTTTGCGCATCCTCGCCCAGCAGACCGTCATCCTGCATCTCGCCCTCGGGCGCGTCACCGTCCGCTTTGGCCACGCGGGCCTTGGCGGATTTGGCAATGACGTTGATGTGGTCAAGCTTGTCTTTGGGGATGGCGCTCATGGCCGCCATGAGATCGACAGCCATGTGAGATTTGGCGCCGGTGGTCTGTTTGGCCATGCTAGGCCCTCCTGATGCAGATTTGACGATTAAGAAGCGGCGCTTATTGGCAGCCCGTTTGACGAGTGAGACCTCGTGAACATCCAAATCCTTTAAGCGTCGCATGTGTTGATCCCTCAATAGGCCCTAAAGATGCGCGAAAACACATCTCAAAACAAATCAAAGGTCGCGTTTTCAAGTTAAGCGGCGATGTCTTCGCGCGACCCCAGCCCGCCGATGGAGAAGCCGCTAAACCCATCCTCGAGGACCTGCTGCCACTCCTGGGGGTCAGCGACGTGCACGCTCATCAGCCAAGTCCCTTTGCGGGCAATCTCAGAGCCCTCGGGGCTGTCAAACGTCAGGTCCTGCGGCGCGATGTAGCTCTCCACCACCGACGCATCAATCGGCTTGCCATGCTCGGCACCAATCACCCGGGACTGCTTCAAAAAGTTGTGGGCCGCAATCTCGATGTCATGGGCGGTCAGCCAATCCCCCTGGGTGTCGACGTCTTCGGGCGTCAGCACAATTCCTGTGACTATCTGGCGCATCTTGTCGGACTTGAGGATGTGCACCGGCTTGCCGGCGCTCTTATTGATGAGGCTGGCCATGGCGAGATCTGCCGGGGCCTCGCCATAGGCGGCCAGGGCCATCTGGAGATCAAGGGGCCGCCCTATCCTCTGAGATGGCAGGCCATAGGCCGCCTCAATATAGGCCATCTCCTGAGCAGACATCGTGGGGGCCGAGGCCGCTTTTGTTACGTCTTTTTTGCCCGGCAAAACTGCCTCAAGGGAGACGTGGACGACGGGCGTCCCGCCGGGCATGGTCTCAGTCTTAACATCCTTGACCTTAAATTGCTGATTCGGCCCGAACAGGTGCTCTGTTTCGTCGAGGTTGCCGGTGTCTGCGGGCAGATACTTTTTGACATCAAGCACATGGCTGCCCTTGGGCACGTCGGCCGTGAACAAAACTTTGTGGTGGCCCTCTTCTTTGCTGTTGCTGTTGGTGAACATGAATGATTTGGCGGTGCCTGGGGATTCAGAGAAGCTGCTGAATCTTGATGTGGCAAGCGTCTCGCCAGGCTTAGGGATCTCTTTGAGGGACAGGCCACGGTACAACACCTGGTCCTGATCCGAAGTATGGCTCTCGATGGCTTCGGCGAGGTGCTGGGCGACCTTTTTGTTGATGTCGATGGATCTCTGCTGCATGCCGCCCCATGCGTCACTGCCTTGAATATCGGTCTGAGTCGCGCGGTGCATGGTCGCGGCGGTCACTTCCGTATTCCCCTGAGAACTGTTGACGTAGGCCCTGAGGGCCTCATCCTGCTCAGAGGGCAGTTTGGGCGTGCTTCGGACCTTCTCCTCAATCACCTTTTGCTTCTGCTCGTGCTCGGCCGCCTTATTCTGTTGGTCGTGATAGGCTCTGGCCATCCACTCGTGCTCGCCCTGCTTGTCGGGATTGCCCTTGGCCTCATGGTATTTGGCAGCATCAAGGTGCATCTGGCGGGCATCGGCATAATCCTCACTGGTGAACCCAGCGTGCTTGTTATTGGAGGGGCCCACCTTGGGGTCGACTTCCCGGCCTGAACGCGTGGCGCCAAATTTGGGCTTGGCCAACCGCTTAGGCTTTTCAGAAGGCTTCTTGCCTGAAGGCTTGTCGCCGGAGCCTGCACTACCCCCAGAGCCCGAGCCAAACTGCCCGTTGTCGGCGCGAGGATGCTTGCCCTCCTCCCAATCTGTCTTGAGGACATACGCGGCCTGAATATAGGCAAGCTCCTGGGCGGGTATGGGACATGCTGAAGCAGACTTCCTGGCGGGGGCAGGTCTAGGAGGGGGGGCCGACTTGCGAACGCCTTTATCAAAGGGGCTTGGCCGGTCATCGTATTTTCCGCTCTTGATGTCTGCCACTGCCCGGTCAATGTGGGCTATCTGCTGCTTGACGGCGTCATTGCGGGCATCAGCAGCGGTCATTTTCATGTTATGAACAGCCTGGGCGTGCGCTATCTGCGCGGTAAGTTTGTCCATATTGGCATTGTGCTCAGACTGCATTGCCTGAACCTTGGCGCCATGGTCCGCAATCATCGCCTCCATGTGTTTGCTGTGAGCGGCGAGATCCTCATGGCCCTTAGTTTCGATGGCAGCAAGGTTGGCCTTACCCTCGGCCTTCAAAGAGGCAAGGCCCTTCTTTTGGCTCGCTTTGGCTGCATCTCCATGGGCCTTGGCGCCCTCTTTGTCACCTGCGGCACGCGCCTTGGCTTGGGCATTGCGGTGGGCATCGCGGTCAGCAAAATGATCGTCGCTTGACTTGCCGGCATCAGACTTGCCTGGCCCACCCCCGGAGCCGGAAGGCTTTTTACTGTCACCACCTCCACCGCCTGAGCCTGAGCCAAATTCTCCGTTGTCAGCCCTAGGATGCTTGCTCTCGTCCCAGTCGCCGGCCTTGAGAACATAGTCTTTTTTGCGGCCGCCCAACGGCACCGGCACATGCACCTCGGATGCCAAGGGGCTCGCCTTGCCGATCTCGGCCTGCACCACTTTGATGCGTCTGCGCAGGGCCTCAAGCTCTTCCAGAAGGGCCTGCTTAGCGCTGCTGTCGCCTGCGGCCGCCTCATCGGGCAGGGCCTTGCGCACCTGGCCATAGCCCTGAGCGATGGCTCGGGCCTCGGCCTCAGGGATGCCTTGGGCGATAAGATTGCGAAGGTCGGCCCGCTGGGCCATGCCGAGCGGGGCCAATCGGCTCATCACACTCTTTTTGAGGCGAGCTAAGAATTGTTTGCGCACGTTCGTCATGGTCGTCGGGCCCCGCAGATGGTGGATGGGCCACACCGTAACAAACTTCGGGACAAGACGCGCCTTGCCTAAGAGGACTTAAGGCTCGCGGCGGGGTGTCACCATCGTGCGCGATTGGCCCTTGCGGCTGCACTTGAGGTGGCAATAGGTGCGCCGAGCATAGTCGCTGTCATTTTCGCCCTCACGCAAGAAGAGCTTGGCCTGACAGGCCGGACAGAAGCGCTCGCCCGGAGGCTGCACTTTGGCGGGCGGGCGCAGGTGCTTAGGGGTTTTGAAGCGGGGGCGTGGTGTTGGGGTCATGAATGGTTGAGTGGAGGATGTCGGCGATGTTTGCAAGGTCCTGGGTCACCGTGACCGCCGCATCGTGCTCTGGGGCTGCCATCGGTTGCAGACCCTTGACCTCCACCTTCTTGATGGCCTGCTCCAGCGCCTCATAGGCGGCCTGTACCAGCGCCTGCGCCTCAGGCGGGAGCTTGGAGACTGCCTCGTTGACGGCAGGCTGGCCGCGGTCAAACAAAGCCGTGGTCAAGCTGTCAAAGGCCGCGTCCACCGGATCGTTGGGATCCGAGGGCTTCAAGGAGATGAGCTTGCCCACCGCACACGCATGCAGGACACCCACGAGGACAATCACCAATAAGTTTTTACGCATGCCGGTAAGTTAGCACCGCTTTCGGGGCCAGGTAAATCTTCGGCCACCCAGCGCGTCAAATCAGCGCAGCCACGAGCACAGCCACGCGCAGCACATCTCGGCAATCCCCCGCCGAAAGGGGTCTGACGTGCAGCAGCAGGTGCCGGCGATGTTGCTGCACGACTCGCACACGCTGGTTAAGCACGTGCGGCAAGTGATGCCCTCGTAGACATCTTCGGCAAAGCTCACGGCATATTCCTCGGACTGCATGGAGGGCGCAGGGGATCTGGGGCACACGATGAGCATGGGCGAGACGCGCTGATAGGCAGGCGGCGGGGTGATGCTGCGGGCCGGGGGCCCCAAGGGCGCGGTCATGAGCATCCTTTGTCAGAAGAGAAGGATTAAGCGTCAGGGGTGATGAGCACCTCGACGCAGCGGCATCTGGGATGAGCTTGGTTGCAGTATGGCACAAAATTGCCGTTGGGCAGTTGCCACTGCTCGCCGAGAGCGATGGACTTGCCGTGCATCTGGGCGCAGGTGGCCACGCAGCAGTCCGGTTCGGCCTGCCACAGCCGCGTGCTGTCTTGGGAGATGAGCCCATCTTGAGCCTGCTGCTGCCACACGGCATTTTCGGCCGTGACCGCCGCGATGCGCGTCTCGGTGATGGCGATGGTCTCGGCCCGATAGGCCAGAAGCTTGTCATGGCGGCGCTGCACCAGCTTCTCAATCTGCTTGGCAGAATGTTTGCCGGCCGCCTCGAGGCCGCGCTGGTAGGCCACCAGAGCGTCGGACTGGCCCTTAGTCAGCACCATGCTGTTGTGAATCTCAGAGGCGACCATGCGCGGCGAGCGGCCCGCCCGATAGCCCTCGGCCACAGCCGCATCAATCTTGGGCTGGGCCTCGCTCAAATCGAGCAGCTGCAACTGGCGGCGCTCGGCGGTGTTCTCCAGCACCCGCTGGTGGCGCAGGTTGATCTGCTGGGAGGCCTCGACCTCTGAGGCACTCAGGCCCTCAACACCGATGTCCTTGAGGGCTTGGGCGACCGAACCTTCGATGACCTTTTGTAAGTGCTGATTAACGGGCTCAAGGCCCGGCACCAGCTCGTGCCAGGGGATGGAGCGGCTGAGGCCCGAGTAATCTTTGGCAGCATACATCGCGTCAAGCTTGGCCTTGGGGATGCGCTTTTTGAAGCGGGTGACGCCGTCGATGAAAGAGACCTTGATGGCCTTTTCGGCCTGTCGCAAAAAGGCCTCACGCTTGGCCGGGGTGGGCAAACCTGGTTTGCCGCGTCTAACCTTGCGGGCTTTTTGCACCGTCACAAACTTATACATTGTCGTCCGCCTCATCTTCTTTTGGGGTGCCCAGAATATCAGAATGGTCCAGGCCCAAGGCACGCAGTTTGGCCAAAGCATCGACGACCTCCTGCTGCACGCGGGCGGGGGTGACGTTCAGAAGCTTGGCGATGGTCGTCATGTCATGGTCGCCGCGGTCTGCCACATCAAGGCTGCATGTCTCTGGCATCGAGGCCAGGATCTCATCGTTGTCGCCAAAGTTGAACTTGACGCTGCCGAGCTGGGTGAAGTCCAGATACAGATGATGACGGCAACCGATGTAAGGGCAGGGACGCGCGGCCTGGGCACATTGCCAGCGCTTGTTGGGCCGCCAATAAGGCTTGGGCGGAGGATTTTGACGGGCCTGGTTCTCCAGGTCCCGCACATGAACAGTCACGCGGGTGGGGCCAGCTTTGCGTTTGGCCAAATCAGCCCCCTGAGGCAAGTGGTGGTGCACGGCCTGGCTCGCGACCAGCTTGAGCGGGCGGCTACATCCCACTGCACCGCAGCAGCGCCCAAGGCTGGTGGAGCGCCGCGGGTGCCCCATCCCCATGGGCACCGTGCTCTGCGAACTGTAGCCTAAGCGGGCTCATGCCTCCAGGATTCAGTCATACCCCGATTCGTGCAGAGTGAGGCCCTCAGGTGGCAGACAGGCCTTGGCTTGCCGCAGCTTGCGCAAGCTCTCCTCCTCCTGCTGGCGGGCGCGCTCGCGGGTGACGTTGAGATGCTGACCGATGGCCTCGAGGTGCAAGGGACCGCGCTGGGCCACGTCCAGAGCGCAGGTGTCGGCCATGGTCTTGAGCACCTCGATGTCCTCGCCGAAGTTGTACTTGATGAGGCCCGCCTCGTTGGCATCCAAAAAGAGATGATACTTACAGCCGACAAAGGGGCAGGGCCTGGGGAATGTGGCGCAGTCCGCGCGAACCTTGGGCCGCCAGCCCTCGTGGCTCGGCGGGGTTTTGCGGGTGCGCTCCCATTTTTTGGCCTGACGCTCCAGAGCCTTGCGGGTGTCCTGCTTAGGGATTGGCATGGCTTAAGCTAGGGCGATGGACGAGGCCGCTTCAAGAGAGGGTGCGGTGCGGGGCCGGGCCAGGCCCTCAGCCCCAGGGGCTGCCGCCGCTTAAGAAGAGCCGGATATTCTGCTGGTAGGCCGGATCCCCGCCTTGGCCGATGGGCCCGTTATAGGCCCGCAACGTGTTGTCGAGATTCTGATGCTCTTGGTCCAGCAAAGACCGCAGGTAGCGCGCCGCGCCCCATGCCGCATCCCAGCCATTCTCTTTGTCCTTGCCGGGATTGACCGACTGCCAGGCGGCCTCGCTCATGAATTGAAACAGGCCAAAGCCATTATTGGGCCGCTCTGCACAGCCCGCCTCGACCATGGCCACAGCGCCCAGAAGCGTTGGGATGAGACCATTGGCATAGGCGGCATCATGGAAGGGCTGCGTCCAGGGGGAGCACTCGGGGTGGAGCTTGACGAAAGCATCCCACGAGATGGTCGCGTACCCTAAGAAGGACGAGGGATTGGAGACAGCGGGAGCGGCGGGCTGGCCCATGCCGAAGATCTGATTGCCGCCGACATTGTAGTCACAGGCCCAAAGTTGCACGCTGTTGCCGTTGTTATAATGGCCATCACGCACATCGAGGCAGAAGTTAGAATTCTTCTTACGCAGGAAGTTACCTGCGGCCTCAAACCATTGGTTGCGGTTGTCCGGATTACAATCCCAAAGCTGCAAGGGCGCGCCCAGGTAGGCATTGCCGTTGGGCACGTCCAGGCACTTGTTGTTGGCGGTGCGCAGCATGTTGCCGTCAAGCTGCCAGGCTTGATTGGCATTGTTGGTGTCACAATCCCAAATCTGCAGGGACCGACCATTTTGGAATTGGCCCGAGGGCACGTCCAGGCACTTGTTATAACGGGCCGCCAGATTCGCAGAACCTGGTGCGGCTCGGGACTCAAGATGGTCCTGATGCACCGGCAGCGCCTTGGCGGGCAGCATCTCGGGGTGGCTTGGCAGATCGGGGGCCGTGGCCTTGGGGGCTTGGGCCGAAGCTGTTTGGGTGATCATCAAAGCGCTGGTCAGCCACGTCATAGCCTGCATCTGTCACCCTTTTGCCGTCAGCCAAAGTCGAGCACCACGTGCCTGTCACGGGTGACTTGGCTTGCGGCCGCATCATCTTCGGGGAGGATGGCACCAAACTGCGGGCCGCTAAAAAAATTGCGGTAGAAGCGGGTGACGCTGTGACGCATGACGCTGGTGCCGGTGTTGGTCGGGTAGATGTAGACGGTCTGGTTGCCAGCGCGGCCCATGATGGACGGCGGCGCGACATCGAGGGCCCGAAAGCTTGCGCCCGACTGCACATCAGAGGGCACCGCTCGGGCCACCAGCGGGCCGTTGTTGCCGTAAACATAGCTGACATGAAAGAAGTTGAAGGTCTTGAAGCCGCCAAAGGCGACGTAACAACGGGTGGCGGGCGTGCCAGGATCTGCTGTCACCTTCTGAATGCGGCCCATCCACCGCAGCGGCATCTCGATGACCTGGGTGTGGTTGGCCTGCACCGTCACCGGGAAGGCATCATCGGTGCCACGCAGCCCTGTGCCATCGGTGACGATTAAGAAGGTCTGGGTATCCTGACCCCGCCAGAAGATGGCCAGAGCGCAGCGGTCCTGGTGCACGGTCTGCATCATGGGCGCCAGAGCCGTGACAGGCAGCAGGGCCTGCTGCGGTGACGCGGGGCTTGGGCCGTAAATCTCCTGGCCGCCGAGCATGCGGTCTTCGCCGTGCTCTTTGAGGCTCGTTTGCCGGCTCAGGGTCGCGCCCTGGACAGGCTGAGTCGAGGGGCCCGACCAGGATTTTGAAAGACCCAAGGCATCCGAGAAGGCGGCAAGCTCGGGCAGGTCGTCCAGGTCTGACGCATCCTGCGGCACATCGGGCCGGTCATACTCGAAAGCATCCTCGTTTGAGCTCAAAGAGTTGGGCCCGAGCATCACCTGGCCGATGCGCGCCGTGTCCCACGCGGGGTCAAACGGGCGGCTGGGCCTTGGCGGAGAGACGCTCTGAACGGGAGCAGGGATGGGCACAGGGCGACTGGACGGCGGGCTGTAGAGCGGCGAGCGGCCGCCGCGGGTGTAATGCTCCCGTTCGGCCGCAGCAAGCGCCTTGGAGGCATCCTGGGCCACCTTGCTGCCCTTGGGAGCCTGGGCGATGGTGCGCATCAAATGCTCCATCGTCGGCGTCAGTGCGGCGGGCGCGCTCTGGGAGCTGCTGACCGAATAGCCGCTGGTGTTGCTGGGCGTGCGCACGTGATGAGAGGGCCTGGGGGTCGAGACGCGGGAAGATGCGGTGTCAGCCATGGGGCTCCAAAGAAGCAGCGGCGAAGGAAGCAGCCGCAGAGGAAGAGGGAGCGAGGCGGAAGCCCTCAAGCAGAAAGTCGGGCGGCTGGCGGGCAGCCAAAGGAGCCCAGGGCGTGGGCATGGCCTTGGGGGTGATGGGGGAGAGGCCCGCGGCGATTAAGAGGCGGTTGAGATGGCTGAGGTTGTGCACGGCCAGCACATCGGCATGCGGTGCGGCAAAGGCCTCGGCCCCGCAGACCAGCAGATTGATGTAGCTGGCCAAGTCGCTGACGTGTCCTGACTCGGTGCCCAGCGGCATGATGGTGGCCGCCAGCCCCGAGGGCGCGATCACCCAAGGAAGCGTCAGGAGATTGACGATGGCCTGGCCGTAGACCGACGCGGTGAGCGGCCGGGAGCGCAACTCTCCTTGGAGCCTGCGCGTCTCGGTGGCCCGGGTGCGGGGGCCGGGCAGGATGCCGTAGGTGGAGGGCAGGTCCTGGTCGCGGCACTCTGAGCTGTAGTTTGACGGGGTCACAAAGGACGCCGCGCGGCTTGAGGCCCAGGAGGCGTGAGAGACGGGAGGCAGGAGCCGAAAAGGGCTCTTGGCAGGGCTTGGGGACAAGACCGGCCGGCTCATGATCCGCGGCGACAAGGTCTCCACATCGTTGTTGTCTGACAGAGGCGTGGTGGGCTCGGGCAGCGCGGGCACAGGCGGCACTGGGCTCTCCGGGCCGCTCAAAGGAGGGGGTCCTGACACATCGCTCTTGCGCCGCGAGTGGCTGCCCAATCGAAAGGGTCTGTTAAGCATCAGCGGTTCAGTACAAGGCGACGGTGTTGAGGGTGGGGTCCGCATTGATCGGCCGAGCATTGGTGGTCACTTGCCCCGGCTCATCCTGGCCCCCGCGAGCCAGAGCCTCGGCTTGGGCATCGGTGTGCACCTGGGCCATCACCTCCTGGGTGTCGCTGAGGCTTGGGGTGATGTCTGAAGTGTCGACCAAATCCTGGGTGCGCTCGGGCCAGCCGGCCACGCGGCGGATGTGCGCGTCAAGCTGGTCATCGGGGAAGAGTTCCATGCCGGCCTGCGAACACTTGAGCAGCAGATCGCCCATCTCGGCCACGTCCTCGCGCTCCAGCTTGCCGAACTCAATGCGCGGGAAGTCTGAATAGGGCAGGGTGTTGAGCTTCATGAGCTTACGCACGGCGCACTTGTTGAAATGCTCCGTAAAGACGCCCAGATAGGCTTCTGTGGCCTGCAAAAAGAGTTTGGTCTTGTCGGAGTGCATCGCCCAAGACCCTTGAGCGGTGGCCCCTTGGCCCAGAAGCAAAAAGTCTGCCATCACCGACATCGCAATTCTTTGATCATAGCGCTCGATGATTCGAGAGATGTCAAAGGCGCGGCTGCCACCCGATTGCAGCAGGCTGATGTCAAACCGCTTGTTGTTCTGCTCATCAAATTCCAGAGGCATCACCAAGCCCTCGTGGGCATCGCGGCGGACCTCGGTGGCCATTTTTTGAAACATCGACACCATGGCGCGGGCCTCTTTGGCCGCCTGGTTCACCTTGCCGTCCTGCTGCACGGGGTTCTGCTGTGCCATTGCCAGCAACTCCCGAGGGATCCAGACGATGGGCAAGCCCGATATATCCTTCTCGACCCCGGTGGCCTCCAGATTTTCCAGCCCTCGTTTAATCACCCAGGAGCGGTAGGCGGCCCGAAAGATGCTGCGGCCCTCGGGGTTGCCCTTCTCCATGGTGGTGCGAAACAGCAGGCACTTGTCGATGGGGAGATTGATGAGGCGGTAGTTTGGCGGCGGCTGCTGCTCGGCCCCCAGCAGATTGCCATGGTCATCAAAGAGCCAGCGGTAGATGGTGTCCTGAGCGCGGGTGGGCATGCCGCGCCAGCCGACCCGGCCGTCATTGTAATGGCTTCTGAGCCAGGGCTGCTCGCTGTCGCCGGCCCGGCGCTTGAAGCACTGCTCATGAAGGCTGAATCCGTAGCGCAGCATCCCCATGAAGGACTCGGCGATGAAGTCCGCCCAGGTCATGTCATTCATGTCGTCCATGCACGACTGGACAAAATCCGCAGCCTCTTGATCGAAGTCGGCCGATGACGCGGGCACCACATTCCACGTGACCTTTCGGATCACCTGGGTCAAACAATAGAGGATCACGCCACAGGTGGCATCATTATCCCCCATGTCCTTGTAGACCTCGACGGCGCGCTTGCCGCGCAGGTCCCGCAAGGAGCTTTCTTCGATGAAGCCTGAGAATTGCTTGAGCCCAGATTCGCCGATGACGCGCAGGTCAACGTAGTTGCGCGCTTGGAGTTCCTGGCGATGCCATGATGCAAGTTGGCCATTGCCCGAGATGGTGTCGTTGTCTGGCACGCTGCCCCCATTGTGATAATTGACGCCAGACTAATCGAATCGGGAGGCCTGGCAAAGGTTTGCTTGAAGGCTGCCGGTTGGATTGGCAGGGTCTGGCTGTGCAATAAGGTGCGGTGTTATGAATACGCCGCCCATCTTTGGCCCCGTCCCAAGACGCCCCTACCGTCACCCTCCCTCCGATCTCCCCTCTCCGCCTCAGAGCCGTTCACCCAGCCTCTTTGAGGTCGACATCCTCTGGGCAGGCCCCTCAGAGCCGAGCGCCGAGCACAGCCAAAGATGGGATCCGGCGCGCAACACGGCCTCAACATGGTGGCAGCCCGTGGCTCTGGGCATGCTGGGCTTTGGCGCATCGGTCTGGCTGGCGCTGCTCACAGCCCGCGTCAAAGCCCTCGAGAAGATGAACCTTGTCTCTTAAGCGGCCTCAAAAGCCATCGGCGATGTGCGTGTGCGTGCCGATGCCCAGCGGCAAGCCGGTCAGCCCGGCAACATAGCGCCGCTTCATGTGGCTGAGCGCCTGGGTCATGGTGTCGACCTGATCATCAAAGGCGCCGTTGGGGAAGGAAGCAATCTCGTGGGTGAATTCCCGCACCCAGGGGGCCACCTCGGGCTTGGGCAAGTAGACATTGCCGGCCTCAATCTGCGGGCTGACGTCATCGAGGCGCAACTGCTTGGAGCCCACCGGTTTCACGGCAATGATGCCCGGCATGATGCCCTTCAAGGTGTTGATGAGGGCCGCGCCATTGGCCGCCTTCTCCACGAGCTTCGCATCGGCCTGCGGGTACTTCTCGGCCATGCGCTGCAACGCTTTGACCTGCTCGGTAAAGGTCATCCGCCGCCGCATGGAGTCCACCAGATACCGGTCGGCGCCGGAAGCGGCCCAGCACTGAATGACCGTAAAGTCGCCGCGGTCATCGAAGCTCAGGTCCGCCGACAGCGTCCACTGCGTCAGATTGTCAGGCAGTCTGCCATACCAATTCCACCAATCCTCGTGCACGATGCCACCGCCGCGGGGATTGGGTCTTTGCTGGTAGAGCGATTCCCACTCGTAGGAGCCGACGGAAGCCTTGATGCTGGTGAGGCGCTGGGTGTTGAACTTGTTGGGCCACAGTGCTTCACCGGCCTTGCGTGGGTCGCCGGGGCCCGGCTCGCAATCGAGGATGGCCGGGAAGACCAGACAAAACCATTGGTCCGCATCAGGATCCGCGGCGGCCTGGGCCAAGGTCTTCCCAGAGATGTCGGCCTCATGCCAGCGGGTATTGATAATAATCTTGCTGGCCAGCTTCTCCAGGCGCGTGTAGAGCGTCGAGGTGTACCAATCCCAATTGCGCTCCCGGATGATGGCGCTTTCGGCCTCAGCCCGGTTCTTCGTCAAATCGTCGAGTAGGGCGAGATTACTGCCCATTCCGGTCAACGGGCCCGACACGCCTGCGGACTTGTAGCAGCCCCGAGCGCCCACCACCTCAAAAATGTCGCTGTTGCGCAGCCAGGTGCCACGGGCGACCGAGCGGACGTTACTGCTCCACAGCCGAGTCTTGGGGAAGATCTCCTGATAAGATTCAGAGTCCATCACCCGCTGCACATCCCGGTTGTTGCGGCTCGACAGCTCGGCGCCATACGAGCTGCCGACAATCTGAGCATCGGGATCGAGCCCCAACCACCACGCGGGGGTGCGCCGGCTGATGATCTCGGTCTTGCCCGCGCGCGGATGCACCATCACCTGCAGCCCGGTCAGAGGCTTGTCGATGGCCTCGGGCCGGGTCAGCCCAGCGTAGAGCTTGGTGACGGGGTGCGGATGGGCCAGCAGCGTTTCGAGACGCTTGCCCTTGATGCCCCAGGAGGCCAGCAATTCCCTGGGGGTGCGCCGGGCCTGCAGGTAGTTGACGGCCCGGCAGATGGCCCGGTGGTGCCAGTTGATCTCAAAATCGGGCTTGGTCTCGACGGTGAAGGCCAAAAGCCCTTTGCGGGCCCGGTCAAGCGCCAGCTCGCGCTCTAGCTGGTAGTGCTCATCGACGGCATTCACCCCAGCCACACACCCAGCAAAAGGATCAGCATCGCCGGGCCGGCGCACCCAAGCGCCACCATGGTCCAGCAGTAAGCGTCAGAGATGCCGAGCATTATGTCTTGCTGTTGGCTTCGTCCCAAAGCTGCTGGGAGAGGGCGCAAAGCTTTTGGTGGATGAATAAGCCAGCCCTGTACTCGTCGGGGCCCAAACATTCCGTGATGCTTTTGTGATGAGTAAGCCACCTCAGGACCCTATCTTGAGCGTGCCGAAGGTCGAGCGCCAGCGCCGCAAGGTATTGTTCAGATCTTTCAGAAGGGCAGGTCATTAACCTCAGAGCCAGGCTCCGCATAGCCCGAATCGGATCCATACCCCATCGCCTCCGTGGGTGATTGGCTGCGGCTCTGCCCATCATTCTTGCCGCCTAAGAAGCGGACATCCCGGGCCTTGATCTCAAAGGAGATGCGTTCTGCGCCGTTTTTGTCCGTATAGGTGCGTGACTCAATCTCGCCGTCGACAAAGATCATGCTGCCGACGCGCAAATGCTGGCCGCATGCCTCACCCTGCTTGCCCCAAACGTTGATGCGGTGCCATTCGGTCTTCTCACACGCCTTGCCCTCTTTGTCCGTCCACTTGCGGTTGGTGGCGGCTCGCAAAGAGCAGACAGCAATGCCCGAGGGCAGGAATTTGAGCTCAGGGTCCGCACCGAGGCGGGCAACAAGGATAACTTTGTTAACGGTCATACTGTCTCCTTCACATTGTGATCCATCGATGGGCAGTCCCGCAGAACTTCAATCAGTTTGTCGGTGTCGAGCGGCACCTTGCGGCGGCTCAGAGCGCACAACATCTGGCAGAGCACCTGGGCGGTGTAGATCTCTTTGGAGGGGCTTTGGACGACCTCGAAAGGCGTGCCCTCGTGCACCAGATCCAACAGGTGGTGGGTGCTGACATAGCAGGCGCTGGAGGCATCATACAGCTTGCGGTTGCCATAGCGGACGATGATTTTGGCCCCTGGCCGGACATTAGCTTTGGTTGCGGTCTGCGTGCTCATGAGGCCCCCTTGATGGCCGGCAGGATATAACGCACCTGCAAAGGTCGGTTCAATGGGGTGGCGGGCCCAACAGTCTCATCACCACGATGGTGAGGCTGATTGTTGCCACCGAGGCCAAAAATGCAGCGGGCCAATCCATCACCGGTCCTCCTGTTACAAGTGCACAGCCTGCTCTATAACGCATGTGCACAGTCGAGGCAATGGCTAATCTTCGCCGACAGCCTTGCGGGCCTGGGCCAAAGCATCGGCACGAGCCTGTTTCTCTTCCATCGTCATATCTGTGCGCGTCATGGTCAGATCCAAAGCCGCGCCATCTTTGCCCGTCAGCTCCACGGATTTACTCTCCTTGGGCTTGCCGATGACCCGGTCCAAGATGGCCTTGTAGATGCTGATATCGCCCTTTTTGTAGCACTCCACCAAAAGCTTGGCGGTCAGGACCTGCATGAAGTTGCTGTCAGGATCCTGGGCGACCTCAGCGATGCGGTCCTTGTTGCCGGTCAAAAGGAGGCTGGTCAGATCCGCCAGATCATCGGCGCTCATGCGGCGGGCTTTGGCGATGGCCCGGGCCTTGGCGCTAGAGCCCTTGGGATTGCGGGTTTCGCCCTTCTTCATGCGTCCTGAGGCGGGGGGGATGCGTGGCATGGGGTGTCCTTTGGGCTACTGAATACCGAGCAATTGGATGGCCACCTCACGAGCGACCCGCTGCATCATAAGCGGCGGCACGCTCATGCCACAGACGTAGTGCTGTTTTTTGCCGCAAAAATCGAAATCGTCGGGGAAGCTTTGGATACGCACAAGCTCTAGACCCTGCATGTAGCGGGGCTCTGACCAATGGGCCAAGTTTTCGGTCGCGGTCATGGTCTGCACAGGCAGAGTGGGATCAATCCGCTGAACGACCGCCTTGGCCTGCGAGCGAGAGGTCCCAAATTGCTTACCCACCTCAGCACTACGCCAGCCGCGCTGAAACAGAGGCGAGCCCATCTTAGGGTTGTCCACGCGGACGCCACGCAGCGCTTCACCGGCCGAGATTTTGGGCTCGTTGAAGTCAAGCTGAATGCTTTTGTCCATTCGGTTGGCCACAAAGAAGACGCGCCGGCGAGACTGGGGGATGCCCATGGTGGCGCCATTGAGTTGGAAGACCTGGACCTTGTAGCCCAAGAAAGCGAACGTCTCGCAGATCTCTTTGACGTAGCCTTTGGCGTGGCCCAAGAGCATGCCGCGAACGTTCTCGGCAATCACCACCTTGGGCCGCAACAAAGCGACGGTCTGCAAAAAGTGCCCAAACAAATCGTCGAGCACCTGGGCGGCCTGCCCTTCACGGAAGACCTTCAAGACGCCCCAGTGCTTTTGTCGGGCGCCGGCCGTCGAGAAGCTGGAGCAGGGCGGGCTGCCATCCAAGATATCGAGGTTGAGCAGTTCGGGCGGAAGCGACTCACGAGGCCGCTTGTTGAACTCGACGATGCTCTCTAAATACGAATGCTCGGGATGGTGGTTTTTGCGGTAAACCTCCATCATCGCCTTGTCGATCTCGACCCCGCCCAAGACATCGTAGCCGGCAAGCTTGTAGCCCATCGAACTGCCACCGGCGCAGTGAAAACAACTGAAGACCGTCTTATTGATCTTGGGGACGCGGGCAAGATCCGCCAGGCGCCAGGGTCCCCTTTTGAGGGGAGGTAATTGGGACATCGTCAAGCGTCCGGGTTGAAGGCAAAGGAGCAGCGGGGGCAGGTGGCCGCAAAGCTCCCCAGGCTCTCCATGGAAACCTCGAGGTTGCGGTCGAGGTTGCGAACCGGGGCACCGGGCTCTTGGGGCGCGGCAGGGATGCCATTTTGGGGGTCAAACGCCTGGCCGTTCTCGTCTTGAGCGGGCGGCACGTAAGCGGCATCTGCGGTGCGGACGGTGGGGGCAAAAACTGGGGCCGCCTCCTGGGGCAGATCATAACTGAACATCTCCAGCTCGCGGTCATTGAAAAGCGTCAGGTCCATATCAAAATGGGCGCCCTTCAAGTCCTCGAGCCACTGGGCGACCATCTGATTGTCCCATTGGCCCACCGAATTATTGGCGGCCAAATTTGCGGCCTTCTCCTTATTTTTGGTCCAGCGCACTTGGCGGTAGGCGTGGCGCTCGCCATTGAGGAGGATGTAGCCCTCGGCGGTGGTGCCCTTGTCGGTCGGAGGGTTGTAGGTCCGCTCAATGACCACATCGCTTGTGCCCAAGACGTGGGCGACCTCAGTTCTTTGGTGCCCGCCCACGAGCTGCTTGGAGGATTCATTGAAGATGATCCCGCTCAGATCCCCAAACTGCTCCAAAGACTTCTGCAGCATGTTGAGCTTGCTGGGTGTAACCTTGCGGGGATTGTTGGGATTGGCCACAAGGCGGGACATCGGCACGGTTTGGTTAGACATAGCCGGACATGCTGCCATAATGGTCGAGGCCGCCTCAAGAGCCTATTGATACCACCAATCCTCCGACGCCTCGAAGGGGTAGTGGACGGTTTTGGCGTAGTGCATGGTCGCGCCACCGGCCTCAAACATCTTAAGATCTGCGGCCCGCTCCGCCCGACAAGCCTCACACAGTGTGGTGTCTTGGTTAGGGGACGGGGCGGGGGCCCCGCATTGGCGACACTCAATCTTTGGAAGCGTTGTGTCAGGCCCGTTGTCATTCTGTGTCATTGAAATCTACCTTTTTGGCCAAAAATTGGCGCCCCGCGTTGGAAGATGGGTCACTTTTCTGACGTCCCCTCTTATATAGAAGTGTGCACATGCGTCAACAACCATGATATATTGGCGCCTGGGACCCCTCATAAAAGGGGCGCCTCGCAACAAAAAGGAGAAGCACCATGATGATAGATTTTTACGTACAACGTTTTGGCATCTTTGAAATGGTATCCGTCCCATTGTCCGAGAACTGCTCTTGCAAATGGCAGGCCGTCAAGGATGCAGCCATTCAAGCCAAGCTTATGGTAAGCAGCGACACCCTCGACGAGATTGAAAACACCGGCTACTTTTACATTTTTACCAAGATGGGCGCACCGGTCTGTGTGGGGGTGTGGCCAAATGTTACCTATGACTATGATGCTGAGGTCATTGAGGGTGTGCATTGTCGCGAAGTGTTAAACAATCCCCACTATAGAATGCTTGATCCGGACAAATCTTTCCGGTCCCACCAAATAAAATGCCTTCAAAAAGGCTTACCGTGGGAGGTCTACTTAGAAAAAGAGTACGACCGCCAAATCGACAAACTCTACGACTTTCAATGTGCGGGGATGGAAGACCACCTTGTCTGCACCCAACAAAAATATGTCGATGTTTTGACCATGTGGATGGCCCGGCTCAAGCGAACACTCAAACCAGTAGAGGCATAACATTATGAGCGAAAGCGAAGAACTCTTCCATGAGGCCATTGAGCGCTACGCCCATTATCTCAACCGTGAGATAACTTTACAGATCGACAAAATACTCAGCGGGGAAACACATCGCGATGCGCACCGGCTTGAGCTTACCACGCATGTTATGGGCTCCAAGATCTCTTGGAAGCGTGCTGTTAGAGAGGCGATGCGTAGCTTCAAAAAAGAGGCCGCCAAGCAATTGGCCGACAAAAGGGCAGGGTCTGTCCCCAAAAACACCGGCCTTAAGCTTGTGCCCAAAGAAGAAGAATCATGATTGAGATAAGATGTAGTCCTCAGACTTATCTTTGGCTACAGCATGGTCCATGTAGGACAATGTATCTGGTTTTGTCCTACATAGGGCCACCTCTTTTTTATGACTTTGATTGAAAAAAAGTGTGCAGGTGCGTCAAGATACGCTATATTAATGATGTGAGGCAAACAAGCCCGCAAGAAAATGGAGCACCACAATGACACCGAAACTGACTGCCAAGAAGATTGCCGCTATCCGAGCCATTGATACCCGCCGCATGAAACCCAAAAAGGCGGTCGAGGTGATGGGACAAGTGTTGGTGGACAACAAAACCTACTTCTCCCCCTTCGTCAACAAGCTTGAAAAGCGGGACGAGCAGGCCGCCCAAGTTATGCGGCAATTGGCCGACCTTGTGATGCAAGCAGGTTACTTCATTCGCTAAATCTACATTTTTTCAAGGAGAAGACAAATGGAACGCAACACCCGTGCTATCAAAAAAATAATCCCTGGCCCCTACACCCCCAACCAGAAGATTTGGCTGCAACAACAAGCTAGCCTCTATGTCGGCGAGCACGTCGATGAAAGTTGGATGGAGGTGATGATTGAGAATTTGGAAGAGGGCATTTACGAGACCTTAGAGGCCGCCTATGCCGACTTGGCCGATGTTCTCGAGGACGCCGCCGACGATGCGGAATTTGAATCCTAATCTATCACTTTCAAAGGAGTAACTTATGAAGACAGAAACTGACCCCTACCTTAGCGCATTAACCAACACCCTTTACACCCTCAAAGGAGAGGAGTCTGGCCTCATTTGGGTGGTGTACAACATGAGCCGTCACCTCACCCAGGAGGCTTCAGAAAAGCTTTCGGCCCGCAGAGAAGCGGTCCATCAAGAGATTGAAGCGATGCAGCAACGTATTGTGGACCGCGCCCGTGAGGTTGACCAAGTCAAAGGCCAAACCAAATGATCATCGACATCGACTGGGATCGGCAGACCTGGGCCTCCTTGTGGCTGCAGGACGAAGCCTCGCTGGCCTATGCGGCCCTTCTCAAGGAGTGTGTCCGCTATGGCGTCGATGACCGCAGGCAGGCGTGGCTCACCTACTATGCCGAGCTTGCTTACTGGGCCGTAGACGTCGCAGCAGATTGCTCGGCTCAGGCCATGCACTAAGACAACTTTGCCCTGACACGCCGTGCCATGACGCACGCGCACAGTTGGGCTAAAAGGGGCTCTCTTGACCTCAAAGGAGCTTCTTATGCCAAATGCCGCGATCCAGTTTGCCCCGATTCAGATCCTCGACATCCCCCAAAACTCTCCGCTGCGTGATCCGCGCCGGGCGCCCTCGCACATCGACATTGAGGGCTATGGCACCCTGCCCATCACGCTGATGACTCAAAACTTGTGGTCCAGCGAGTTCAAAGAAATGAAACTGAGCGTGCCCAGGCGGGTGCTTTACACCCGGCCCATCGAGGCGCCCGCTTTGCCGCCCCCTGTGCCAGACAGCCTCAAACCTCAGCAGAGTATCCTCACCATTGGTGTGTCCGCCATGCTGCTGAGCGCGGCGCTATGTTGCGCGACCATGCTCACAGGCCACTTCATTGTGGCGGCGATTGCTTTGGCGGTGGCTATCATATTTGCCATCAGCAACGGCTGGCAGGCCGCCTTGTTTACGTTAGAGGCGCAGCGCGTTCAGATCTACAGCTAAGGCTCAGCGCAAATGATTTAGAGCAATATACATGCCCACCACCACGCCCAAGGGCATGGCCATCGTTGTCACCAAACAAACCGTCACGCATGCTGTGGAGCCCGCGCGCCACGGCATGCGTCTAGGCCTAAGCAGATCCGTAGGTGTATCGGGCTCAGGCTCGGGCGTTGGCGTCCGCAAAGGCGGCGTGATGGGCCTTGGGTGGGGTCCCATGTTTGGGTCCGGGGTCAACAGGGCGCCATAGCGGTCGGGTGAAGTGGCCCCATAGGTCGGCAAAGACGTGTCGCTAGATCCGCGGCGCAGGCTTCGACGCAGCAAAAGCGGCGGATTGAAGTAGTCCTCGCCCTCATCGAGGCGGGGGCTGGCCCGTTGGGCGCTCGTAATAACGGCAGCGGCCACATTCACGGGGTCGGGACCGCAATGATGGTGGCCATCGCGTAAAGCGTCAGCGCCAAAACCAGGGCTTGGAGGGCAATCTTGGGCCGCGGCATCAAGGTGCTGTGCTCACACCCATACAACAAGGTCCCGCTCATCAGCCACAACGCACAGATTTGAAAGATGGATGGCACAAAAATCTCCCTCGTCAAAGGCCCGCCTGCCGCATTTGAGAGGGGCAGACGGGCCATTTGGGGACTAGCGGGTTAGCGCAAAGCGTCCCGAATATCGCTCAGCAGCTGCTCGATGCGGCCCAGCTTGCGGCGCAGGCCATCGACGTCCTGCTCCGAATCGCCGGGGTGGGCATTGCTGACGCCGTCAGAGTTGCCGCCGTGAAAGATCACCTGGCCCGAAGGAGATTGGGCCGGCACGATGCCGCCAGCGTAAACAGGAGGCAGCGCCGTTTGGCCCGAGCCGTCCAGGGGCTTGCCCGTCACCGGATCGGCCGGGTTGCAGATCAACACCGCGGGGGTGTCGGTGCCCGAATGGGTGAAGCCCAGGCCCTTGTCGCCTGGCGCCTCCTCAGCGGGTGCCTCGGGGACAGTAGCATCGGCCGGGGCGCCGGTTTCCTCTGAGGCAGGGGAGGCATCGGGCGCCGCGGGGCCATCCAAAGGGAGATCACCTGCTTGATCTGCGCTCGGGGCCTCGGGGCTCGGGGCAGGCTCTGCCGTTGCGGCTTCTTCCGGCGTGGCGATCTCATCAGCAGCGGCAGGAGCCTCGGTCGTGATCTCCTCCTCCGATTTGGCGGACTCATCAATAATGGTGGGGATGGCCGTCTCATCCGCCGCGGTCGCCTCGGGGGCATCGGGGCCGGTAGAAGCGGGCGCGTCGCCTAGGTCCGTAGTGCCGTCCTGAGCCAAAGGGGCTTCGGTCTCCACAACGGGCAGGTCCTCAGAATTGGCCTCTGGGGCGCTTTCGGGGGCCTTTTCGGCCTCGGGTGTTGCCTGCTCGCCGGGGGCTGCCTCAGTGGGAGCCTCGGCGTCCTGAGCGGGGGTCAGCAGTTCTTCGAGGGATGGGATTTGGGTGTCATCGGCCACAAGAGTCTCCTTGGTGGAAGGAGACGCCATGGTAGCGCGCCCAAAGCAGCGGCCCAAATGGGGCCGTATCTTTTGCCGAGAGGATCTCAAATTTTCGTCCGCCGAGGCACCCACCCCCTTTTGGGGGTGACGGTGCCCGGCGAACGGGGCTATAGAAAACGGCCATGATGCGACACGTATCCTGCGTGTCCGCTAGGCCTAGGAGAGTTGACGCTCGTCCTAAGCTGCGCCCGGCTCGATCGCCGGGTTACCCATTGACCACGAAACACCCCGTGGAGAATTGGCCATCATGTGCAGTGCAACTGCAGCCCAAGATCATTCATCACCCGACTTCCACGAGACTACAAGTCACAGCGCGTCAAATAATAACGATTCTGCCTCCCCCCGCCGATTTAAGCCCACGCTTCTGTTCTCGGTGCCCGTCATCGCCGCCGACCGCAGTCGGTTGGCCCAACGCAACGGCAATCGCCAGGACCGCGGGCTCAAGGCGGACTACCTGTATGACAAAGCCTCGGCCATGTGCGTACGGCTCAAGGTCGAGGTGCTGACCTACCAGCAGCTCCTTCCCCTGTTTCGCCTGGGCGCCAAACCCCCCTGCATCAAGACGGTGGTGCGCCATCTTGCCGCACTGGAAGAGTCTGGCAGGATTCGGCGGATACGGGTGCGGGTGCCCGGCCACAAGCAGAAGGTCGGCGCTGTGCGCTTTTTCAGGCTCGACATCGCCATCTCCAAGGACGGCGAGCGGGGCACCATGGCCCAGTGGCAAGAAAAGCAGCGGCAACGCAACGTCAACAAGACCCGGGCCTACCGGGTGCGTCAGAAGGAAGCCAAAACCAAGGCCAAGGCATGGGCCGAGCAGGAGGCCAAAAAGCAGGCTCAAGAGGTCGACAACAAGGACCAAGCGTTACCGAAGCCTGGACAAATTTGTCCACCCTGCGATTTGGAAAGTGCCCCAGGACTAACCCCAGGGGCCGATTTGAAGGCTTCTAAAAAAGCGTTACCGCTAACTCAATACGTAGATCCTACTGGCGTGGATCTACCAGAGAAGCCTTCGGCCCCCCAGGCTGACGCCAGGGAGCCTCAGGTCGAGGCCGCTTCGGCGGCATCCCGCCCACCGGGCGGAACCCACCTGGGCCCTCAGAAATCAGAGCCTTTGCCTCAAAAAGATCCTTTGGTGATCCAGCGGCACGCTGAGCCGCAAGGCATAAGGTGCGCTTCGAATATCACCCAGGAGATGTGCGAAGAGCAGGCGCAGGCCCCTGTCGGGGCTGTAAACGTGCTGCCTGAAAGAGAAATGGGAAGCGAAGGCCAAACCATCAAGCAATGGGTGATTAGCCTCAGACCCCCCGGCCTGCAACCAGACAACGACGACCAGGAAACCAAAGGCAAAGGCGCCGCCAAGGATTCGAGGTCGACCCAGCCGCCGTGCTCTAAACCGCGCTCGCCCTCCAAACCAAAGCCCAAGCTGCTGACGGTCAGTTACCGCTACGTTCAGGAGATCAACCTACGCCACAACCTCAGGCTTCAATGGCGGCTCTTCAGTGAGGCTCGGATCTGCACCGAAGACTTCATTGACGCATGTGCTCAAGTGCTTATATACAAGGGCACACCTGTCGCCAAGGGCAACAAGGTCGAGGGGACCATCATGAAGGTGGCCCAAGCACGACACCGCCAAAGGCTTGGCAAAACCGGCAAGGGGGAGTGCCATGGACGAGATTGAAGCCCTGCAAAAAGACGTGCGTGATTGCGTAGCATTGGCCTATGCCCGCTTTCGGGAGCGGACGGACCCCAACAATGGCTGGGTGGAGCCCAGGCCCTACGTGCCGCACCCGACGGTCTATCAAAAAAAACCGCCACCCAGGGTCAAGATAGTCAGCGTCGAGGAAGCCTTTGATTGGGTTTTACGGGCCCGCGAGCTGTTGCACCGGGCCAAGCCTGCCGCCAGCCCCGAGCAAATTTTGAAAGTTTGGGATCAATACAGCCACCACCTGCTTTACATCGATGATGGCCACTTCCCGGTGGAGGACATCGCGCCGCTGAATCTGTCGGTACTGCTCTTGCATGACGTTTTCAACTTGGCGCAACGGTACATCGCCAAAAATCACGCCAAGCAAACCCAGCAGCAAGATGCCCCCACACAAGCCGTCGAGGGAGCCTTGAGCCAACTAACAAGCGGACCCAGACGTGATGGCACCCCCTGGGGCATGATTAAGAAGCTGGCCACCAAAAAGGCCGGGCACGTCAAAGCGGCCTCGATACAGCAGGATAAGGGCATTCACTTTTTGGCCGAGCAGCACATCTACATCAAGGGTTTGACCACCGAAGAGATCCTCAAGCGGCGGGATACGGTCGTGGCCGAATCTTATCCGCGGACCTACCTGTAACAAGCTTGGGAGCAACCTAAAAATGCCTGTTCGGCTCTACCGAGATGGTTCTGAATTACATCACCCCAACCTGCAGGCCATGGTCGCCCACCGCGGCTGCCCCGAACATGCGCAGATCCGTGTAATGCTTACGCTTTGCCGGGACACGTTTGTGCTCGATCTCGAGGAGGTGGACGAAGTCCTCGAGGAGCTGCGCACCGCACGCGAGAAGATGCTCGATACGGCCGCCGACTTTGAGGATGAGGCGCAAAAGAATCACGATGGGCATGATGAGAACATGCCGCCCTCCTCAATACCCAAGCCCAAGCGCAAACGCTTGCCCAAAAAAGGCACGGGGACCTGATGCGTGCTACCAAAATTCCTTTTGAGCTTGGCCCGTTTGAGGCAGGCCTGGTTATGGGCGTCTTGACGGCAGAACTTAACCGCCTCGATGCGTGCGGTGATTACCGAGAACGCATCAAAGAACACGGCTTAATTGAAGCATGGCATGTTATGGCCAAGGCAATCGAGATGTGGCAGCGCGACCCTATAGCGCAGAACTTTGAGACACCGCCCAAAGGTTAATCTTCTTGGGTATGAGCTTCCCGCTCAGCTTGCCTTTTGGCCTCTGCCCTTTCTTGGCGCTCGGCTTCTCTTTGAGCGTAAACCTCTTTGCGCTTGGCGGACTGCTCAAGGGCCTTCTGCCGCTTTTTGCTGATTTTCTTGGGCGCCTCTTCCTGCTCTTGGGGCTCAGGCGTAACAGGCCCTGCATCCTTTTCGGGGTCTTTGTTTGCAGGACGCCTGGCAGGAGGCGGCGTCTTGTCGGCAATTGCTGCCAAGTGGGTGTCGATGTCGATAATTTTCATCTCATTGAGTTGGATGGCACGGGCCAAAAATTGCTCCATGGTCTCATTGCGCTCTTCGAGGTAGTGCCTCAGATACTCAAAAGCCCGCTCTTTGGAGCCCTCGATATTGAGGCTTTGGACCTGCTGCAAAAACCGAACCTCCAAGCGCGCTTCAACCCGAGATTTGGTGGGCTCGGGCAAAAGCTTGAGCACGTCCATCTCTCGCCAATCAAAGGCATCGAGCGCGCCACCAAACAGAAGCGGTTTGAATTGGGCAAAAGCCTTGCTCAAAGATTCGACACAGTTGGCCCACTGCAAGATGCCCATGCGCAAAAGGCCAACCTCTTGGTTGTTATCGGGCAAGTCTTTGGCCATGCCGTTGATGCCCAAGTAGGCCATCTGCAATCGATTGGCGAGCTCTTGCACAATGGCGCCCATCAACATCTGACGGTTGAGCCCCTCCTCGAAGGGGTGCTTGATGCTGGCGTATTCCCCCTCAAGCATCCACGGCTGCACGCCATGCAAGGGGTAACGGCTCGAGGCCGCGCCCACGACAATGTCGCTCATGAGGTGCATCTGCTCGACATGCTCGAAGATCTCAATCAGAAGCTTTTCGATGGCGGTCTTGGGAGCATTCTCTTTGTGGCGCGTCTTAAGATAGGGCGCCATCAGCCCGTGAACCTGCCCGTAGCGCCATTGAATTTGTTGACCTAGATTGGTCGCGATCGTTGTCAAATCCCAACGTTTCATTGTCATGCAGCCTTTTGTAAAGCAATTCCAGATCTGGAATGAGGCCGGTGGTCCATCATGGACGTCAGCCAAAGTAAGCGGGCCAAGATAATTCTTGACACACTGAGCCTGTGCGTCATAGCGTGACCGGCGCGTCTTGCCAACATCACCAAGAGGTTTTCACGCACATGGGCAAAGCTTCCCGACGTCTTACGATTGCAGCCAAACCGATCTCTAACCCGTGGGAGGCCGTGCCGACCTTGCATCGGCGCAGCAACTGCACGCTCGAGGTGGTCAGCCTCGATGAAGTGAAGCTCAGTCTCAACACCGCGTTTTGCCGACGCCTGGTGAACGAGAATACCGAAGCGCTCACCATTCGGGTGAACGTGTTAGAACAGACCCTTGGCCTTATTCCCCTGCGCGATGGCGATCCTCGCATCAAGGATGAGACGTTTTTACAGACTAATAATGTGGTGTCGTTTGCGGCCAACCGGCGCGGCGATTGCAACGACAAGCGCATCAGCATCTCAGCGCTTTTGCAACTCTACCCCTGGTTGCGCGTGCAGGCTCAGGCGCCCGCGGCCGCAGACAGGCGCCGCTTCCCCATCTGGAATGACCGCTTTGGGCTTTACGTGCTGGCCAAAAGCAACCAGGCGTAGCAGTAACCGACAAAGGCGTTGAGGCTGAGGCCAAAGCCTATTTTGTCGAGCACAAACAAAAGAACACGGGCAGCCACATGCGCGAACGGGCCCACGATGCGGTGCACCCGCTGCATCTTGGCGCGCCAAGAACCATCATTGGCCCGCGGCAAACAAGGCTCGCCGACCTGCACCGCCGCATGGACCATCTTGGGCTTGGATTTTGGCGCAATCTCCAAACTGTCTTGGGTCATGTGCAAATTGATGCTGCCGACCTGCACGCGCAGGTTGGGCAACGAGGCCGGCCGCACAGGGGTTCTGGGGGAAGAGCGGCGAGGGGAAGAAGCTCTTGAGGGCAGGCGGGCGCACAAGGTAGCCGACGGACGGGCCATGCTTTGATCTCCAACGCGGGTGGAAGCCTTAAGCATGCCCCAATCCGAGGGGCTTTGGGTACCTTGTGCGCCCAAAGGCTCAGGGGGCGTCTTCCTTTTTGGTGGGCACATCCCGGGGGTAAAATTCCGGGTAAAGATCATGCTTTCGAAGCCCCAAGAAGAGCCCCTCTTTGAGGGCGAGCCCCAAGAGCATGTGCAACTGCTCTTTGTCCTCGCTGCCCTCGGCAATCTTGCCGCGCAGGAACGCCATCCGCTTTTTGACGGCCTCGATTTTGTCTTGGTCCGTCATGCCGCCTCCCCATAGGCCCGCGTCAAAAGGGCACGCATCGAGATCTCGCCGGGCTCCACCGTCTTGAGCTTGGCCTGGGCGCGGCTCTTGGCCTCGTACAGCGAGGTGGACTGGGTGACCGTGGAGTATTCTAGCACCACGTCATTTTCTAAATCTCGGACCCGCCGGCGCTTGCGCGTAAAGACAAAGGAGCAGTTGTCCAGCCACATGCTCGCCATCCCCTTGGGCAGATCAATGGTGTAGCTGGAGCGCTCGCCGCCAATGGAGCGGGCGTGGGAGGCTGCAATGGCGTTGTCGGTGGCGCCCTTGCGCGAATCCTCGCCAAAGACTGTGTGCACCTTCATCTGCGCATTGCCGATGACCGTCACGCCGCGGTAGGGCGAGAAGGCATCAAAGATGCGGGCGCCCTGGGCGGCCATGGTCTTACCATAGTCGTTGAGGGGAGCGGTGCGGTCGATGAGGCGCGCCGGGCAATTCAAATCAATGATGATGATTTTGATGGTGCCGTCCCGCAGAGCCTTGTCGAAGTATCTGAGGCCGTGGGCCAGCTTCTTGGTGTAGGACAGCCAGTCGGACAAACCGCTCATGTCGATGACGCGATCACAAACAAGGCCCGCATCCAAGGCGCCCATGATGCCCTCGTTGTCGCCCTGGAAGACCAGAACATCCGAGCACATCCTTTTGGGGCCGGTGATGCGGTCGCCGGCGTGATTCGAGGCGCTCATGCTGAATGTGGTCTTGCCCGTGCCGCGCGGGCCCATCACCAGGATGCGCCGGTTGGAGCGGCTGACCGCCTGGGTGGCCGTCATGACCAAGGGCTCTTGGTCCTCCTGAGGGAGGACCGGCTCGAAGGCGGGTTGAGCCGGTTGCCCAGGCAATGGGGCCGGCCGAGAAGTCGGGGAACGGGGGGGAGAAGATTGCTGCATGAATGGGCCTCACAAGACAGAAGATGGCCCTTTTTACCCCAAACTGTGCACATGCGTCAACGCCCTATTGAGGCCCTGTGCCCCTTCTTTGTGGCCCGTTGTGTCAGGCCACCTTGAGGTCGGTCATCTCGTCGGCGCGGCGCACCCAGCCCTGCAAAAATTGCAGCTGGGAGGGGTTGTTGACGGCGATGTTGATGAAGGCTCGGATGCAGGCTTTGCTAAAAACTAACGCAAAAACGCAAGGATCGGTGCCGTTGAGCTTGGCCAATGACAAGGGCCCAATAATGCCATCGGATTTGAGCCCCAAGGCCGTTTGGGCCAGCCGTACCGCTGAGGCGGGGCCCATCAAAACGGCCATATCCATCAAAAAGCTGGCGATGCTCTGCTCGGCAATGGCGTCGCCCTTGATGACGTTCCAATAACTGAGCCGATAGATGGTCTTGACCGTGTCTTGGGTGATGTTTTTGACATCGTCCACGGTCGCCGGCCGGCCAATATAGCGGCTCAGAGTAGGGGTGGAGATGCCGTAGTTGGTGGCCTGACCCTTATCCGCTGGATTATTGACGAAGCCCCCCTCGTGTTTGAGGATAAGCGCCAGCGCAATCTCGAAAACTGCCATCAAAAGACCTCAGCCGTACAAAGAGGAATAGTGGGAGGACTCGCTGCTGGCCGCCGATACGGGCACGGCAGGGGGGATGTCCCGGCCTTTGCCCTTGAGATTCAGTGGGGCCGGGGGTGGCCGCAGCGACAGCGTGGCGCCCACCGGGGAGAGCCGCGCGATCTCCTCTTGCAGGTGATCGATCATCTCGTCGTGTAAGGCGGCCGAGGAGACCGAGGGCGGCGCCTTTTTGGAGGGGTTGTAGCCGGGCTCCAAAGAGAGGGAGACGGGCCGATCCTTGGGCGGGATGGGCGCAGAGATGACAAGGGCGCGTTTTGGGCGCGGCCAGCAGGGGCAGATCCACATGCCGACAAGTCTACCCCTTTGGGTAGATCTGCTCAAAGGCATCGCTCACTTTGTGGCGGCGCATGATGTTGTCCAAAACCGCGCACCCCCTGTCGACGTGGCGCTTCAGCTCGTGAAAGGCCAGGCGCGCCTCTTGAAGCTCGTGCTCGGTGATGTGCGTGGCCATCGCCTTGTGCATAAAGCGGGTGTCATGGCCAAAACTGCGCTGCATGCGGATGATGGTCTGCGAGCTGACGCCAAACTCGCGGGCCAATTGGCGGCTGCTCTCGCCATTTTGGTAGCGCACCAGCACGCACAACAGGGTCCAGGGCCCAAGCTTTTTGTGCAAGGTACGCTTGTTGCGCAAAGATTCGGGCGTGCGCGCTTCGGGCTGAATCTTGCGGCCCACCTTTTGCCCTGCCATCAAGGGCGCTCTTGGTGCGGGGTCAGGCAGGCATCGACCACATCCCCCAGCGAACTCATGCTCTCGTGGCGCGTGTAGCCTGGGATCTCGCCCACAAGACGCGGGGCGGAAGCCGCCGACAAGGCGGGGTGCAAATCGAGCTCGCGCAGCGGCCGGCCCTGCAGACGACCCTTGGCGCAATCGCGCAACTGCGCGTGCAGGGTGGGCAATTGCTCGATGGTGACGGTGGAGCAAAGATTGTGCCAGCCGCCCCGGTCGCGCACCACCTGCCAGGCCGTTTCGCCCAGCTGCTCTTGAGCCCGCTTAGGTTGGGTGTAACCGCAGCTCGAGATGCAGGACAGGATGTGGGCCGCGATGCTGTTGGCCTCCTGGTCCTGGGTCATCTGCGGCGCCAGGATGGCGATGATCTCATTGGGCATGGGCGGCCGGGGCTTGTGGCCCGCCGCAGGGGGCATCAGCCGCCAGCGGCGCAGCGCCAAAGACACTTCTTCGGCGGAGAAGGGGCTGAGCTCCTCGGCCATCATGTGGATCTGCCGCGGCATCAACCGCTGGCCATAGTACTCGTGCGTCTCGAGCAACAAGGTTTTGATTCGCTGAACATGGGTCACTTCCGCCATCAACCAATCCTCGGCCCGTTGGAGCCATCCGGTCACGTTGAGCATTGAACTGCCTCCCATTTTACGACGTGCTGCTGGCCCTCATTGTGGCACAGCCCGCTTGTTTACTGAATGACAATTGCCCCTTTGACGCAAGGGCGCAATCACGGGTTGGCCCCTGTGGGGCGATAGGTGCACGATCGATTCAGATCTCCCCTGCCAGGATGCGCTGGCGGTCACGCTCAAAGCCCAATTGCCGGTCAAACAGATCGATGTCGCCCATGGTGATGGGGTTGTTGTTGGCCCACTGGGTGCGCAGGCTCTCGGCGTCCTTGACGGCCATCTCGAGCTGATACATGCGGCTCATGTAGTATTTGTTGGGATGGTCGACGAAGAAGGCGATCACCTGGGGCGCCTCTTGGGCCCCAAGCCTCTGGACGAATTGCTTGATGAGGCTGTTGGTCTTGGCGTTGCGGATGGGCGGCTGCTGCATCTTGCGCGTGTAGGCGGCCGCATAGGCAGCCCAGGTGTCCGCATTGGCCTGGGTGCTCGCGGAAGGCTGAGCCAACGCTGCGGGCTTGGTGAGGGCAGCGGTCTTGGCGGCAGGCTTGGGCAAAGATGGCGCGGGCACGGGCGCTCGGCGCTTTTGGGCCGAGGACAGCCCGGCCTTGCGGCAATGGTCGCGCAGCGCCTTTTGCTTGGCCTCAAGCCCCTTGTTGTCGGGGATGACATAATGGTGGGGCGAGGCGCCCTGGCTCTCGGCGCCCTCTGGGATCATGTAGCCAAAATAAGCCATGCGCTCAAAAACCGTGTAGCGGTCGATGCCCCGCAGGGTGGGGATGAGCCGCATCAAGTCGTTGTGCTCGCCGCGCTCCAGCCCCCGCTGCCGGGTCTCGTGCCAAAAGACCGACAAAAGACCCACCATCTCGGCGCGCGAGGCACCCAGCGCTTCCTGCAGGCCGCAAAAGCGCGAGGACTGGATCTCTTTGAGCGGGAGGGTCAGGGCTTTGGGCATGGCAAACTCAACACTTTCTGAACATAATTGTGTGGCGCGTGCTGCCCTGCTGTAGAGATGGCCTGACGCAAAGTCAAGCAATCACGAGGGCTGCCGGCTTTTGTTAAGGTTGTGGGATGATGCGCAAGCTTGCCGCTGGCCTGACGCGCCGGTCAGTGGCTGACAGCCCCTCTGATGAGGAGGGCCCGGATTTTGGTGACGGCCCTGTCCGACGCATCGCCTCGCCCTATCAGGCCATGACCGAAGAAGATTATCTGCTGTGGCAGACCACCAGCAGTCTGGAGGCGCTCAACCTCGAATCCTTGGTGGCCCCGTATCTGACGCCCATGAATACGCGCATGATTCGCCGGGAGGAGGCGACCGCGGGCTTCCCCAGGGCTTTGGGCAAGTCGATTGCCGAGCACGTGCGCGAGGAGCTGGCCCGCAGGCCCTCGGCCCATGTGGACGACGTGGTCGGCACCGCAGGCATCGCGCTTTTGCGGGAGCCCTTGGGACCTTTGACGCCCACCGAGGAGCGGCCCAACCCTTTTGACGGGCCCGCCGCGGTCGATGCACTCATCACACCCCTGCCCCGTCGCCCTCCTTTGCAGCGGCGGCCCACAAGCTTTCGGGGCCGCCGCGAGATGCCGCTGTACGTCCAGGCTCTGCGCCGCAACCATCAAGATGCTTTCATCCGCACCATGATGGCGCGCATCGAGGAAGAGGCCAAAATGGCCTATCCTGGGCCCCCTGTGCCGCCAGAGCCGCATGAGCCTATGCCTTTGTACCGGCGCCGGCGCATCACCATCGCCCCCGAGCAGGATCCGATCCCCTGGCTTGCCGAGCCAGACTTTGCCCATTGGGAAGACTATCGGCTCGACGGCCCACTCTCCACGCCCTCGCCCCAGGAGCCGGGGCCCATGGGGGAAGCGCCGGTCATCTATCGGGATTCTACGGGCAAAACATTCATTTGATTTGAAGGCGCGGTTAATTTTACCCTCTTGAGGATGGACACCACCCTTCAAGAAGCCGTGACGCAATTGCGGGCAGCGATGACGCAGGCCAACCGCATTTACAAGTCGAGTCGGCGCGAGCCGGGCGACCAAAATCAATTGCGCCTGGCCGAAGAGCAGATGGAATTAAGTTTGCGCACCATCGAGAAGGTTGTGGCCCATGCCCAAGGCTCCTGAGCCCCAGACCCTTGCAGCCCACGGCAACAGTTCATTGACGCCCAAGGCTGTGCACGCCATTTTCGAGGCCGTCGCCAACACCGACAAGACCATGACGGCCATCGCCAAAGAGTTCGGGGTCAGCCAGGCCATCGTGCAGAACATCGCGCACAAGAGGCTGCACAAAAAGCTTCTGGCATGCCACGAGGACATCGACTTCTCGGTCACTTCAGAGCGGTTTGCCCGCATGGCCAAGACCCATCCCAACCGGCCGGTCCTGACCCCGAACATCGTCAGTCAGATCCGAGTGCTCTTGCAGATGGGCTTGAGCCAAAAAGAGATTGCGGCGCAGTACCAGGTCTCCCGGGCCACCATCTGCAATATCGCCAAGCGCAAGACCTGGCGCGATGCTTAAGAACCTCTTGCTGCTGCCCTCAGGGGTTGCGGTACAAAGCGACCGGCCCGCCACCAAAGCAGGGTTTGTTGATGCCGCCTAAGCACGCAGCCCTTCACTCCAGCAAACGCATGGACTGGCAGACGCCCACCGATTTTTTTGACAAGCTCAACCATGTCTATGCCTTCACCCTCGATGCGGCATGCTCCAAAAGCAATGCCTTGTGCGATGTGCACTATGACTGGCCTGCCCGAGATGGGCTGGCTCTGAGCTGGGCAGGGCACCGCGTGTGGTGCAACCCACCTTATGGCCGGGCCATTGGCTTGTGGACCAAGAAGGCCGCCGCAGAGGCCCATCATGCAGCCCTGATTGTGATGCTCGTGCCCGCCCGCACCGACACGGTCTGGTGGCATGAGGCCGTCAAAACCGCTCGCCCCATCTTCCTCAAAGGCAGGCTAAAATTCAAAGGGGCTGCCCATAGTGCGCCCTTCCCCTCTGCCCTTTTGGTTTGGAACGCATGAGCCGCAGCAGGCAGGTCGCCCTCAACAAGGCCCAGGGCGCGCAATTTGAAAAGCTCTTGGTGGCACGCGCGGGCGTGAGCGGGTGCCGTGCCCTCAAAAATGAATTAAGCTTCCGCTATCTTGCAGGCGGCCGCATCCGCCCCATCCGGGCAGATTTGGATTATCGAATTCTGCGGCGTGATGGCCGCGTGGCGTACATCGACACGAAGTGTTTTGATGCCGAGCATTTTACCTTCAGCCAGATTGATGCCGATCAATTGCGCCAGAGCATCGCTTATAATCATTACAACGTGCCGAGCGGCTTTGTGGTGTGGCTCAAGGCCGCAGGAATCGTGGTGTATTATCCGGGCGCGATGCTGATGAGCCAGGGGCCCAAGACAAGATTCGTTAAAAGCCACGGCTATGCCTTGGGGGCCCCCTACACCTTTGACGTCAGCCTAATTTTCACGGCTCACGGGCTCTGAAGCAAAGTCAGAGGCCAACACCTGGCTGAGCCTGTTGTGGCGCTTGGCGCGGCTCTGGGCCATGGCCGCGTCCATGTCCGCCAAGGAGGCGTTGGCGTCCATCACCTGGGCGGTCAGCTCGGTGATCTTCGCATCGGCCATGCGGGCCTCGGCCTGCAGATGGGTGATTTGGGTGCGGGCATGGCGCAACTTATTGGTGGCCTCGGTCAGCCGCGTGAGCGTGCTTTGATTGTAGCCGTACAGCCGGCCACATTCTTCCCGCAGCACCTGCACCAGGCGCTTGTGCCCATCTGTCAGGACCACCGGCCCCAGCGGGAAGGCTTTGACGGGCTTGGGATCGGCAAAGATGCCTTGGGCAAAGATGTTTTGGGCGCTCGGCTTCCAAACATCAGAGCTGCCTCGCTGCATCTGCGGCCGCGGCTCAGGGGTGGGCTCCCGAGACAGAGCAGGAGATAGGGAAGGAAGATCAAGGCGGTTGGTTTTGAAGACAACAGGGGGCATTCAATAGTCTCCTCTAGGCTGCAAATTCGACGATAGCGGTCGCACTGGCAGCAAGGTACTGGGCACCTAAGCTGGCGGTGACAGAGACTGTGATCTGGTCGTTTGGATTGAAAGGACAGGCACCTTTGGCTATCTGAAAGCTACCGGCCTTGTCATTGAAAACGTTATAAAAATTATATTCATAAGTCTTTGTCCCGTTCACGAAGATCTTGATGCCGACGGTCGAAGATTTTCCAGTGTAAATCGAGCAGCCTACGCCGACGATTGAGCCAGAGAAGGCCGGAATAAAGATTCTCGATTGGTACTGTGTGACGCCGGTGTCGAGATCCAAAATAGCTTCGCCCAAAAGCTGGTCTCCGCCGTTGTAAGCGCTGCGGATGCTCTTCCCGAGGTAGATCGAGGATTTGAATCCACTCGCGCTGACCATATTGTTGGCCGATACGGTCCCGGTGGCCGAGACGCTGCTGCTGGAGACGGATGTGGCCGTCACCGCCGCAAGCGTCGAGGCCCCGGTGACGGTCAACTCTGGGAAGGTCGTCGAGAGCTGGGCGGCCGCGCTGATGTGCACCAGCAGCGTGGAGGGCGAGGTCGCCGTGCCCACGGGCGCGACAAACAAGCCGGTGGTCGTCGGCCGGGTGGGCGTGATGGCGCCAGGGGTGGCCGGGTCCAGATAGTAGGCCGCGCCAGGGATGAGGCCGCTGAAGCCCTGCAAAAAGCCCGACCGCACGATGCGGGCAGAGCTTCCCGAGGCTATGGCGACGGGCACAAAGCCGGCGCAGGTCCCGCGCTGGCCGCCGCGTGCGGCGCTGGCATCGCACAGATAGGCAGAGCCTTGGGTGCGGCCATCTGCGGCGCCCCGGGACAGATAGACCGCCCGCACGGCCGGCAGGGCTTCACCGGCCAAAGCATCCTGGACCGTCACGTAGCCTGTGCCGCTCAGAGCCCGAGCCTCTTGGTCGCGCAGCCAGATCTCGGTGGAGCCGATGCCGATGGAGCAGACCGTCTCAAGGGCGCGGGCGAGCACCACGGTATTGGGGCCGGGCACCAAGGAAGCGGCGGGTGCGACTTTGACGGTCAGGGCGCCGGTGCTGTTGAAGGAGAGCATCCCCTGCTCAGCACTCGAGGTCGGCTCGGCGCTGAGGGTCAAGGAAGAGCCGTTCACCGCCAGAACAGTCGTGCCGGCGGGGATCCCCTCGCCGCTGACGGCCATGCCGATCTCAATGCCCGCCTCATACCCCAAAGAAGTCACCGTCGCGCTTCCTTCGGTATAATCGGCGGTGGTGGAGAAGGGGAAGTTGACGTTGACGTAGGCGACGCTGCCAGGCGGCACGATGGCCTGGCCTGCGGGCACCTGATTGTCGCTGTCTTTGGCGGAGGGGATGGACAAAATAAGCGTGTCCGACCAGCTCAGCGCGCCCGATGCCGCAGCAAAGGACCACTGCCCGCCGCCGATAAGGCGCATGGAGTGGTTGAGGCTTGTGGCCAAGACCGTGCTGTTGACCCCTTCGGCCAAAAACTGTGCCCATTGGTCGAGGTTGTGCAGAGCGTAGTTGAGCCACGGCGCCGGCAAAGGCTGTCCCGCTTGAAAACCTGTGGCCGAGATGGACGAGGGGGGCTGGGCGAGGTTGCTGGAGTTGGCGTCAGGCACCCAGGCAAGATGGCGGTCGGGATGTTGGCTCGGCATGGCAAAACCTTCTTAGGCAAAAGTCTGTTGAAAGAGGATGTCGGCCAGAAGGCCGCCAGGATCGTCGGGGCCCGCACTCAAGAAGCCGACCCAGGGCTGTGGCCCCTCGCAGGCCAGAGCTTGGGCATCGGTGCTTTCAAAGGCGCTCAGGGAGACGAGGACGACGCCGGCCGGCAAGCTGGCCCGGATGATGCGCAGAAGCAGCGGCAAAAGGGCCAAGTCCGTCTTCGGATCTGCCACCGCCAGGGAGATCTCAGCATAGGCCTGCTGGCGGGCATGACCGGGAGCATTGGGGGTGGTCACGTAGACGGCGCTGGCTTGGAAGAGCGCCGCGGTGATGGTCACGATGTCTGCCAGGGTGCCGCGGGAGGTGTTAGTGGCAATCTTGCCGCGAATCAAGATGCGGTAGACGCTGTCCTCGAGGCCGTTTCGGGCAATGCCGATGAGGGCACCGATGGCATCAAGCTGCGCGCCTGAAGCGGCATCTCCAAACAAAAACCTGCCCTTGGCGATGGTTTGCAGCGCATCTTCGAGCACTTGAGTTCGGCTGGCCAAGCCCGCCACCAAAGCCTCGATGTTGGCCTGACCCTGATATTGGGTGATGAGCCGTCCTTGGGCCTGGGCAATATGGTCGGCAATATAGGCGACGGTCATTGGTAGCTGACCTGGGTGTTGAAGCTGGAGGCCAGGGCCACCTGCTCGGGCAGAAGCTGCAGGTTGGCAGTGTTGCTGGGCTCTGGGGTCACATCAAAGGCGATGGCCACATCAACAATGCCCGGCACATCCCGAAAGCTGGAGCCGATGCCGGTGGTGCCACGCAGCGTCAACAGGCCGCCGATGGCGGTCGCGTTGATGGCCTCGATGACATCTGCCTCGATGGTCTGCACGCTCGCCGGATCAAACAGAGCATCGCCGTTGAGGCCGCTTGTTGCATCGCCCGGGGTGTTGAAGAGATCCGTGGTCAGCAGGATCTCGAGGTAGATGGGCACCTGCACCGGCCGGGTAAAGGAGATCTCCTGCGGATTTTGACCCGCGTCCTTGAGGGTTAGGGTGTGGCTGATGACCATCGGGACGTTGCTGGAGTCTGACAGAGCGGGCCGGTTGAGGGTGATGGTGGTGCCGCCGATGGCTGTGATGATGGCCCCGGAGGGCAGTCCCTGGCCGAAGATGGCTTCGCCGACCACAGCATTGGAAGCGGAGGCCAAGAGCACCTGGGAGGAGCCGGCAACGCACGAGCCCAACGTGGTCAGGATGGGCGAGCCGTAGGTGGTGATGCCGCCCGCTGAGGCATCAAGGATGGTTTGGGCAATCTCTGCATCGCTGCCACCCTCCACCACGTACTCGACGCTCTTGGGGGGCCGGCCGAACGTGGCCGTCAAGGCCGCGCCGGTCGTGTCCTCGGGAACGGTCAGCAAAGGCAGAGCCTGGCCACCCTCGGCGCCCTCAAAGTCCACCACAAAGCCGTAGGTGTAAGCGCCTGAGACCGTGCACGATTCAATGCCCTCGATGCTCTCCAGGGCCATCTGCACATCTTTGGCGGCGGCATTGAAAGGCAAAGAGGGCGTGGTCGTGCCCAAAAAAGCCAGGGTGTAGCTGCCCGAAGTCGGCGTGCGGATGAAGTTGAGCCGCTGCAGGGCTGCGGCCGTCAGGTTCTGAAAGCCGATGGCCGCGGTCACGCCAGGAAGCTGCTGCAGGCGGCCCAGGGTGGCTGCCAAAGGTCCTGCTCCCGTGCTGGCCAACAGGTTTTTGCGCCGGGCCATGGCCTCGGTGTCGCTTTCGGTGGCCCGCCCGGTCAAACAATCCAAAGGGTTGGTGACGCTCTGCCAGCCCATGGTGGCCGAGCCGATCACATTCAGATCACCGGCCAAGACCACCTGCGCGCCCGTCTCCAGGGCTGTGGCGGTGCCGACGCCCTGGGCGGGCTTGCCGGTGACGGCGCTTGATTGCGCCACGTTAACCGCGGTCTGCCCGCGAAACAATAGGTTGCGGACAATCTCCACGTTGGCCTGGGCCATCGCGCCGCTTGAGGGCTGGCCGTCCAGAGGCGTCAGGGCCCCGAAGGCCAGGCGGATTTGATTGGTGGCCGGTGTTGTCACGGACACATCTGTGAAGGGCATCAGGCCCGTATAAGGATCAAGGAGGCTCTGCAGGTAGACGCCCAAAGCCTGCTTCACGGTGATCTGAGCATCCGTGGTCTCTGAGCAGACCACTTTGGGGATTTGTAAGCTGGGCCACAAAATCACCAGGCCCTGAGGCCAGGCGCCCTGCACGCCGACGCTCGCCAATTTGTCGAGCTTGGCAATCTCGGTCTGCCACTGCGCCGCGGTGGCCCCAAAGGGCAGGGTGATGGGATCGTGAGCGCCGATGGTGAGGGTGATGGCGCCAGCAGAAGGTGCTTTGTCGGCCGTCAATACAGTCTGGGCGGCCTGCGCATCAAAGGGGATGGGGCTGGTGGTGACGGTGGCGCCCGAGGGGGTCTCGAGGGTGAGGCAAAAAGAGCCCGAGGTGGGTGCCGCCGACAAAAACAGGTTCTGCACGGCATGGACGGCTTCTTCGATGGTCACCGCAGCATCAAGGGCAAAGTCGATGGGCGGCGTGGTGCTCGTCTGCAGGATGCTCCCGGCGGGCACCACGGTTCCGGGCGTGCCGCCCAGCACGAGCCCCGAGAGGATTTTGCCGTTGGCCTCCGTGCTCGGGGTGGGGTTGGTGACGGTGGCACGGGCCCCCAGCCGCACAAGGCCCGTTAATGCCAGCATGTTGTCGACGTAGACGCCCTGGGCCCCCGCTGGGGTGTTACTTAAGACATCGTCCTGCAAAGCTTCCCAAAGCAATGCCTCCCGTTCGGAGAAGATGCCGATGAGCTGACCAAAAACGGTCGAGGATGACAGATTGACCGTGGCCCCGAAGCGGTCCCGAAAGGCCTGCTGCAAGTCGGCGACAATCTGAGATTGCCTGGGAAGAATGAAGCCTGCGTCAGAAAGTCCGTATGTTGGCATCAGGAGGCCCCGCCTGTGGTCATGGGCACTTGAGCGGAGATGTGCGCGCCCGTGGCCGTCAAAATAGAGAATGAAACCGTCATGGTGCGTTTGCCCAGGTCTTGGTGGCTCGTGTAGCTCAGCAGGGTTGTGACGCCGGGGGTGCCCAAGATGCAGTCACGCAAAAGGCCGTCGACCACGCTCTTGTCGGCATTGGCCACCAAGATCTGCTGGTACCACGGGAGCCCATCTGACGTGTTCATGAACCATTCCCCCAAGTAGAGCTTGAGGCGCTGGGTCACGAACTGAATGACCGAATCGGTGCCGGCAGGATTGACGTCCGCCGTCAGCGTCAAGTCTCCTTGATGCAGCAGCAGATCCCCATAGCCCTTTTGGCCGATGAGCGTCGGATCATAATTCAAGCTCAGATCACTCAAGACACACTCCCAAGGCCGATGATGGCAGCGGGCGCCGAGGTCGCCCCTGCGCCCATGGGTGTCGCCACAGGTTGGCCCGCAGGATTTTGCAAAGTGGCAGGATTCACCTGGGCATTGCCCACGATGTAGCCCAAATCAGCGCCCCACACGGTCACGAGCTGCGCCTTGACGCGGGCCCTCTCCGCCTCGTTGAGGGCACTGAAGCCGGGCTGAGAGGCAAGGGCATTGTAAACGGCTTGGGCTCGGTCATCGGCGCGCATCATGCCAGGCATCATGCCCCAATTGTTTGCGGCGTGCTAACTGTGGCCCTTGAAGGTGTCGAGCCGCTGCAGGATGGCGGTCATCTGGCTTTGGATTTGAGCGAATTGGGCCACCGAGGACGCGAGCATCGGCGCCGGACCAAAGGCGGTTAACACCTGGGCCGACTGCATCGCCGACAGAGTGTCGATGAGGGCCTGACTTGCGTCATGCAGCACCTGCATCAATTCATTGGCCGCATTGGTGACGGTCAGGGTGCCGCTCTTTTGCAGCCGCAGCGTCATTTTGCCGTTGCCGAGCACCAGATCCTGCCCGGTGTCCTTGGTCTGGAGCGCCACAGGCACCAGCCCCGGCACAAACAGAGCATCGGCCAAGTGATGCGAGCGGGTGTCCTGAGGATCTGTGGCCTGGCCTGTGCCTGACAGCCAGGCGTCGAGACTCCGGTCGGCCACCAGCACCAGCCCCGTGTCGCCCTCCGCCAGGGGATAAGAGACGCGATAGTCGCCCCCCTGCGGCATGATGACCGGCACGTGCCGGATCTGCGGCATGTCATTGGGGCTCTGGCCGATATAACGCACCTTCAAAAGCGGCTGCACGTTGACCGTTTGGTCCGCCAGAACCGTGGTGATGGCCGCGGGGAAGGCCACCCGCAGCCCTTTGATGCCCTCGTCCACCATCCGGCGCATCAGCGCATCAAGAGGCAAGGTTTCGGGCTGGGCGATGGGCTGTGAGGCATCGCTGAGCGGCAGCACGGTATCGTAAACACTCACGTTACAAGCTCTCCTTAGGGGGCTGGGGCCACCACCACCACTTTGTCGACGCCGATGTGGCGGGTGCCTTTGGCAAATTGAGTCTCATCGACATCTGGGATGCTGAGGGCTGACAGATATTCATCATCCCGGATACCCCAGATGAGGCCGCTGGCCTGAATCTCGGCGCTGGTTACGGCATTGATGTGTCCGCCGAGGGTGAGCGCCAGATCCTGCATGATGCTCAGCTTGTCGGTCTCTGCCAGCGTGTGGTCGGCCTCCTGCTGCCAGGACACCTCGTAAACAACATCCCCAATCAAAGCTGAGCTGATCATGGTGATGGTGAAGCCGCCCTGGACGCGCTGCCTGACGGCCTGGGCGCAGGCTTCAGAGCGCAGGTAGAGGCCCTGCATCACCGTATCATCACTGATCTCAATGATGGACGCATTGCTGAGCTTGACCGTAATGGTGTCGACGCTGCGGAAGCGGCTGTTTTCTTTGATGAGGCCCAAAACACCCAGATCCAGCGACGAGGATTGGTCTTTGACCTTTTTGAGCGTGCCTGAGGCGGTCTGGCTGCGGACGGTCTGCAGGCTTGGGCCCAAGGAAGCGTCAGGGCTGCATATGATGCGGGCCTCGAAGGGCTCGCGCGAGATGATGGCGACCAAAGCGCCCGGCGCGAGCAGGGTCGATGGGGGTCTGAGTTCGGTGTACCCGTAGCTGCGCAGGAGCATGCCAGGCTCGGGACACCCCGAGTGGCCCATCAATAAGAAGCAAAGAGGCAGAAGGCGCGCCGCGGTAGGAGACATCAGAGCCCTTGGGTCAGATGAGGCCCGGCACCACAGCTTGGTTGTAAGCAAAGCCTGTGGCCGGCGACAGTTCAGCCTGGACATTAACGGCCTTTACGCCCTGGCAGGCAACCGACCATTTGGCTTCGTGGGTGTCTCCTGTCATTTTACAGCTTCGGATCTGCACAAAGCCCGAGGTGTTGACGTTCTGGGTCACCAATTTGACGAGCTGGCCGGGCACGAGCTTGGGGTTGAGCAGAGCCTCGAAGGAGATGGCCGTCGGGTTGACCGAGGGGATATTCAAAAGGCCCGTCTTGGAGCTCAACACGATGGCCGCAGTGCCTAAGGTCGCATGCATGGGGAGGATGTTGAGCTTGTTGTTGTTGATGCGCGCCTCGAGACCATACGGGTGCAGAAGCGTGGTCAGGATGTTGATGCATAGGCCATGGGCAGGATAGCCGCGGGGGAATTTTTTGGCGGGCAGCCCCACCACCAGACCCGGCTCGACGTCCATCGCCTTGGCCACGTCGCTCAAAATGGTGGCAAGCTTGGTGCCTGGCGGGTAGTCCTTGTCAAAATGGCTGTAGAGCACCGAGCGCAGGCCATCGATCACATCAAGCGTGGTCACGATGTCAGGGCCTTGGCGCTGGGTGGTGGCCTTGAAGATGGTGCCGGTAAACAACCGCTCCACAAGCCCCAGATAACCCGCGCTGAGCGACACCTGGTAGCCGTGCACAAGGGCTGTGCGGGTCGTTTGGCTGACATTGAAAAGGGAGATGGTGCCCTTGGTCGCCGCGCCCTGGGCCACCTTGTTGAGATCAAACGCGATGCGCAGCGCTGACTGACTTTGGGCTGTGTTGCCGTAACGCATGCCCGCGCGAGCGCCGCCTGTCGCCGGACCAATGGTCAGATCATAAGCGCGCGCGTAGAGCAGTTGCTGGGTGCCGGTGAGCATGAATGGCCCTCCAAAATAGTCTTAATTCACGACATAGTAGAGGGTGTGGTCGAGCAAAAAAGAGCCGAGCCCGGGCTGAGAGCCATCATCGGCATCATCAAGGCAAAGAAAGTCGCCCTTGGGGATGTTGAGCGTGTGATAGGGCGCGGTCAGGTTGCGCTGAATCAATAGCGGGATGCTCCCGAGCAGAAGATTGCCGGCCACATCATACAGGCTGAGGGTCCAGTAACCTGCCCGGGTGTTGAAGGCCACCTCGAAAGTATAGGTGGCCGCGTCCAGGGCCATCTGGAAGGAGTACCACGGCACAGATTGGTCCAGCGGGATAACGGTTGCGGTCGCCATTACTTCAAGACCCCCACGATGCGATCTGCTGTGCTGTTGATGTAAGAGCGGGTTGAGGTGCGATTGCGCTCAAAGGCGGCGGTGATGTCATCGGTGTCGCCATTTTGCGTGCCGGCATCAATCTTCGCCGCGGCCAGAGCGGCATTGCTGAGGGTCTGCAAGTTGACGATCTGCGGGGCCACCAGCGTGAGCTTGATGAGATCCACCGTAAAGACCAATTGCCCATCGGTGGAAGCGTCCACCGGGAAGGTCAAGTTGGTGATAATCATGGACTCATATCGAAAATACTTGGTGATGACGGTGAACGGCACAGGCGGCGTCGGCGGGTTGGCCGAAGCATTGCCCTCACGCAGCGCCAGAAGCGTCTGAAAAGCCTTTTTGGAGGGCTTGAGGGCATCGGTGCCCGTTGAGTAAAGAGCATAGGCGGTGCTCGCCAAAGTCACCCCCAAAGGCGGCATCAACGTGGTCGCGGCCGCGCCAAAGGTCTGCTTGAGCTGGCCGGTCATGGTGTCAGGCAATGGGGTGTCGCTGACAATCCCGGTCAAGCTCAGCGTTACCGGGCTCTGCACGATGTGGTCAGAGATGACCGAGCCATCCTCCAAAGGGAACATGGTCGGGGTCGAGGCAAACGAGTGGGTCTCATTGATGACGGCATCAAACACCAAGACCGTGCCTGTGCCGGGCTTGATGAATTGCACGCGGTGCGGCTGCGCCTGCAGTTCTGACAAAAGGCCGGTAGACTGGGCAAGCCCTGCGCCGACGCCCTCGATGTTGATGATTGCGCCGTTGAGCGGCAGATTGTTAAGACCGGCCATCAGTACCACATCCCCGGCGTTGAGGCCGCCTGCGTCTGGCGCAGAAGTTTGTCGTGGCTGTCTGCAATGCCATCTTGCACGGCCTGAAGCACCGGCTTGGTTTCAGCATTGCCCTCGATGTTGATGGTGATGGGCGCATTGATGACGGACGAAGAAGAGCCCGCTTGTCCAGCAGCCCCAAACGTGGGCCCGGCCGGGCGCAGCAGCGGCGAGGCCCCCTGCATCTGCATCATGTCAAACTGCGGCCCCGAAGCAGGAGCGCCCGGCGTGCCCACCAGATTGCCGTCCTTGTCCGTATAGCTGCGCCCGCCAAACAGATTCGAGGCACCATTGGCTATCATCTGGCCCAGATTGACAAACTTGCCCAAGAAAGAATCTTCAAACTTGTAGCCAAACAGAAGCTTGAAGATGTCTTTGACGTACCCGAGCGTGATGTTGAGGCCATCGTTGACAAGGCCCAGGCCTGTGCGGCCAATCTCGGTGGCCAGATGCGCAATGCTGACAAAGAACGCGTTAACATTCTTGAGAATATCGCGCCAAGGGCCGGTGAAGATTTTACTGAAGGCTGCGCCCACCGCCCCCAGGGCACCGCCCAAATCCTGCAGGTGCGCGGTCAGGGACACCACGGTGGTGAAAACGGCCTCGATGGCACCGAGCGCGGCCGGGAAGACCAGGACAAAGACCTCTTTGAGGAAGCGGCCGACAAACTCCAGATCCTTTTTGAGACTCGTGAACAGGCCGGTCTTCCGGTCAAAATCCAAAAGCTTATTGTAAAAGCGTAGCGCCACATCATAGGCGCCCTGGAAGGCCCCGACGATGGTCCCCAAGACGCCTGCGGTGGCGACAGCCCATCTCTTGAAGGTGGTGCGAATCAACTCGCGGTTGGCGCTGAGGAATTTACTGAGGGCGCCAAACGCCTTGGTGATGCTTGGGGCCAAAGAGGCGGCCAATTGCTGGCTGAGGGTGGTCGCCTGCTGGCGCAGGCCCACCAGCGCCTGCTCAGAGCGCACCAGGGCTTCAAGCTGGGTGTCGGTGATGACCGAAGCATTGGCATCGGCGCTGCGGCTGAGCTGGGCAAGGCCGCCTGCGGTGGCATTCAAGGAGGCCAGAAGCTTGGCGCCCTGATCCCCCAGCATCTCTTGGGCCAAGGCGGCCCGCCGCACCGGATCCTGGATCTGATTGAGGCTGCGGCCTAGGGCGTAAAGAGCATCCTCGGCATTGTGAAAGGAGCCCAACTGCTCGGGCGGGACGCCTGAATTGGCAAAAGCCAAGGCGGCCTGCTCGGAGCCCATCCGGGCATCATACAGCTTTTTGTTGAGGCTCTTGAGGGTGCTGCCCAAAGCCTCCTGGTTGATGCCAGACTGAGCCGCTGCATAGCTGAGCTTCTGGAATTCGTCAGTGGTCAGGCCCGCGGCGGCCGCGGTATTGCGCAGGTCCAATGCAAAGGTGCCGAACTGGTCGGTAAGGCTGGCCAATCCTTTGAGGGCCTCGATGCCCACCAAGAGGTTGAGCCGGCTCTTGATGCCGGCGATGGCCGAATTCACCTTATCGAGAGGCTTGGTGTCTGTCACGAAGCTGAGCTTGGTTACAAGC
>Ga0308175_100000143_pt1 | contig 54724 bp, 81 predicted proteins | sample PhyCR1_3_FD_203893 | JGI IMG/M metagenome (GOLD analysis project Ga0308175, IMG submission 203893) | Soil microbial communities from UC Gill Tract Community Farm, Albany, California, United States - DLSLS.C.R1 | ecosystem: Environmental > Terrestrial > Soil > Agricultural land | place: USA...
TACAAAGCATATATAAATATAGCCAAGATGAAAACCCGATTTTATCTCACATAGAGCGTAAGCATTATGCAAACAAGTGGTTAGAACTCTCCACGAATCCTGGTACATTAAGAATATGGGAAAATGAAGAAATTAAAGTTGTACCCGAAGACTATTTCGATGATTTTATAATCGAAAAAGCGAAGAAGCTGATTGGGAAGAAAAAGGGGTTTATTATGAGTGCAAGACTAATCGGTGAAGTGTATGGGCATATTCTTCAGTATATCGGGGACAGCTTTTTTGAATATAGGGTTAGGAAATTAATAGAAGCAGGAATTTTTGAATATAAAGGTAGCCTAGAGGCAATGCGTTATTACAGTATTAAATTTAATTAAATGTTTTGCTGGAGGGAAGCACTAAAAATGCTTCTTTTTTTTGTGGTAAATCCATAAATAGTATGTGAAGAAATGTACTTAAATTATCGGGTGCAATAGTTAAAGATTGGGGTTGCTGCGGCAGCTCCTTTTCTCGTTCCACTAACGTAGCAGGTTAGTGCCAGAAGGTGTTACTATTGTATATATAGTATTTCAATGAAGAATGAGTACAGAATCAATCATTATTATTTTGTGATTAATGGGTAGGTGTAAAAAATGGGGAATGAAACATATATTAAAAATACTCCAATGTTACTTCTTTTCGCATTAATTTTTATTGTGATTTTTGGATTTTGGTTAAGAAAAAGGATTGATTCATTCGATTTTAAAAATAGTAGTAAGTTGTTCTTCTTGTTGGACAATTTTGAGTTGATTGGTGGAGTTCTAATAGGTATAGGATTACTATTAATTGTGATTTTTCTCTAAGACTTATTCCACTAACGTGGGCAATAGTTAAAGATTGGGGTTGCTACGGCAGTTCCTTGTCTTGTTCAACTAACGGGGCAGGTTAGTTTAATAACCTCTACTGTTGTTTAACATTTTATTTATGTTTAGAATTTAAAGTAAATTTGTGTTGGGAGGCTTAATATGGTTGATAATGAAAATTTGTCTTTAGATATTGGAATAGTTAAAATTCATCTTCCTGACGTAATTAATCCCTGTTTTATGATTGCACAAAGTCTAGGTGAGGAATTCGGTCTAGAAACCAATTATGAAGCTGAAGAAAAATTACGCAATACTTTGAAAAGCAAAGATAAAGACACTTATAAAAAAGTAAATATCGACGCTGAAGGTGGCTGTGTTTTTATAAATGCAAATTCAAAACAAGGTAATAGTAAACTTGAAGTGGCTATTATTATAAATGAATTAGCCATACAACCGATTCGTCAAGAACTAACTTCTGATTTTATTGAAGAAGCAAGAAACGTTCTGACAACCTGGAAACGTCCTAAACCACAAAAATGGCAAGAAGGTGATATTTTTGCTATTCCGTTATCGGATAGGACATTTGGATATGGACAGGTATTATGGCATCAAAATAAAAAATCATCTGTTACTTGTGCTATATTTGATTGCCGCAGCAGGGAACTTAAACCAATAGAGGATATAGTTCAATCAACTGTTACATCAGTTATGACAGTAAAAAATTTATACGATTTAAAAAATGGCAAATGGAAAGTAATAGGTAAGCATTCGTTGGTAATTGAAGAATCAAATGTTCCTTTGGAACATAGCGGTAAGTCTGAAGTAGGTTCAAAGATTTACCAAGAATATATTTTAGAAAGTTTTATTGAAGGATATTATGCGATAAAACCGTGGAACTATTTACCATTTAAAGACAACTTTATGGATTCACTTCTTTTGCCAGATGTGGTCCGACCTGGTAATGTTTTTCTCCTGACGAAAGAACAAAAGAAACTATACTAAACTAGTTGAACTAACGGGCAGGTTAGTGGAACAAGGAATGGTATAATAGTTGTATATAAAGAGGGAATATGAAACTAATAGGGAGGGGCGATTTGGCACTTGAATAAAACACAAGTAAAAGTTTATTTCAGCTTGTACGGAGGTGACTTTCCTATTGATAAAGTGACTGAATCATTAGGAATTAAACCAACGAATTCCTATAAAAAGGGCGATGTCATTGTAAGAATGCCTAATCCAAATATTGTTTCAACTAAAGTCAAACATCGAAAAGAAACCACCTGGGAATTAGGTACCGACTATCAAGAATCCAATGATGTGAAGGAACAATTGAACCAAATTATAAGACCGTTAAAAAATAAAATAGCTATTATTAATCAGTTTAAAACGAACTTTCAACTGGAATGTGGTTTCTCAATTGTAATAATCATTGAAAATGGGGATACGCCTAGTTTGCACCTTGATAAAGAACAAATTGAATTCGCAAATAGTATTAAAGCAGAAATTGATATTGATTTGTATGCTAACCCCTATAATGATACTTTTGAAGGATAAAAAGTAATATCCTTGTTCAATTAACGGGTGCTTGAGTTTAACAACGGAGGTAGCTGCGGCCCCTCCTTACTTATTAAACAAACGGGACAAAAGAGCCTGGATTTGCATTCTCTTTTAATTTCATTATTTACCTGCTGTTTCAAGCAAATCTTTATAAATAACTTCTATTCAAGGTCCAATCACATTGTGGCTATTTCATTCCACTTACAATCCATTCGTCGAATTCAGATTTAATTACGTTCCCGTGATAATAATCGCCAAAATTTTCATCATTGGCTTTTGTATACCAGGCTTTTACGTCTTTTTTGGAGTTTTTCTCGATTTGTTTATCGATCATATTAATGTAAAATACATTAGACATCACTATAGGACCTACGCCATTTTTGTTACCCAGATCGGACAATTTGGCTGCGGTTGCTACCGACTCACCAATCCAAACTAGGTTGTTTATACCTGAGCTTTTACGACCGGCTTTTACAGCAAGTGTTTTACTGGAAGATAAACCAATACCAGCTTTTATATTTGGTAACCCTCTTTCTTTTAACAATTGATTTAACATTTTCATATATGTGTTGACATAAAAAGCACGGCTTGCAATTTCATATATATCTTCTTTGGAAGGAGTTGAATAAACAGCAAATACACAATCTCCACGGATACCAATTTCTTTTAATTCGTTCCCATCTAATCCGGTTCTTAATATCTCAATTATTTCTGATGTAAATCCACGAATTACTTTAGAAATCTCCACATCATCCTGCTGGGTAAATAATGAAGTAGAATCCCTTAAATCAACAAAAATTGCACTTGCCCAAGCTTTATAACCATTCGTGTATGTGAAGTCTTCATCTCTAGGAAATTGCTTAATTTCATTTACTGCATCAGTGTTATCTAGAATTTCTTCTACCTTTTGTTTTCTTTCTTTGTAATCATAAGTTAGTTCCTTCATATTATATCCCCCCAACTTTTACAAGGATAATTCCCACTACAAATAGAAATAACACCATTGCAATTCCTAAGAAAACATATCTAATACCTTTGCTGTAATACTTATATTTAATGGTTGAGATCCTAGCATTAACATATATCTGAGAAAGAATATCATCAATCTCATCTTCTTTTGATTGTAAAAATACTCTTTCTTTATACTCAGAGTATTTATTTCGAGAAATACTTTCAAAAAAATACAATGAACTATTTACATCAACATTTTCATTTGAATTAACGTCTCTAGATAACCTGGGTGTTAATACTCTAATTAAACTGTAGGTCCCGTAAATAAAAAATGACCAAGCAATAACGAAAAGTAATAAAAATAGAATGTTTGAGAAGTTTATGTTTTTTAGTGTGAGAGTCACTATTTTCATTAACATCTCAAGAGATTGTTCTGAAGTAAAAATAGTTAGAAAGATACCCACTACAGCAAGCACAATAGAGGATTTGGTATCACAAGATTTAATCCAATCTAAATGTCTATCTAATTGAGAGCACAAATGGTCTCTTTCAGGAGTTTGAAGATTTTCTGTATTATTCATCGTTCCCTCCGGTTGAAGTTTTAATAGAGTAATGTGTGAAGTTATGATTCAGTAGCTATAGATTATTATGACAAACATACAAATAAATAACAATCGTAAAAACTAGTTAGGATTGGAGCAAAATTTGAACTTTGTTTATAATTCATAAAAATATTTACATTATTTTCCATTAAAATTTATTTTGTTATTTAACTATAGTGGCAGGAGAGTTGAAGAAGGAAGTTGTGGGGGTTTCGTAGAATATTGTTTCGAAATCTAAATTTATAAAGTGGGTGTAATTATGGAGGTTAGGTTAGAAAAAGCAACAAATATTGATGCACAATCTATCTTTGATATTCAAGTTAAGGCATTTATGCCATTGTTGGATAAGTATAAAGATTATGAAACCAACCCATCAAATGAAACTATTGAAAGAGTAATAACGAGAATAAATAGACCAGATGGTGGTTTTTATAAGATATTAGCTGATGACCAACTTGTAGGTGCTATCTGCGTTTTTTGGAAAGAAGATGTACAGTTTTGGATTAGTCCTATGTTTATTTTACCAACTTATCAAGGGAAAGGTATAGCTCAGAAGGCTATAATTTTAATTGAAGAAATGTTCCTTCAGGCAAACACTTGGGAATTAGCTACAATATTGGAGGAAGAAAGAAATTGTTATTTGTATGAAAAAATGGGTTATAACAAAACAGGAGTTAGCAAAAAGTTAAACGATAACTCAACCCTTATTTTTTATAAAAAGGTGTTAATAAATACCTTGTAAGCTAACGGGGGCGTTATTCTTAGAAGGATTAGCGTATTTTTGTGTATGTTATTCAGCGGATAAAGTAGGAGGAGAACGGTGACTGAAGATCAGGAATTATACGTAAAGGAGTTAAATAAATTAATTAATCAGTTTATTTTACGTTCAAAAAAATTTGTTGAATGGTCTGCGTATTCTTACGGAGCAGCAGATTTGTTCCGACAATCTGAACCTAATAATAAATTTACTTATGACCACGAGTATTTTAATTTTACTAAAAGTACAAAAACCTTAATTAGTATTCGTAATTTATTAAAAGTAAATCATAACGAGGATGTTTTAATTCTTGTAAGAAGCATATTTGAAAATTACCTTAGCAGTAGATATTTGAATGAAAATGAAGAAGACTTCAATGAGTTAACGCTAGTAAACTTAAAATTATTCAATAAAGAGTACATATATGATCGAAAGGAAAATCTTGTTAAAGATCGTAATGGCAACTTAATTGCTGAAAGATTAAACGCAAGTGACTTCAAATTGGGAGAAGATAAAAAATACTATAGTTTATTCTATGATTTACTATCATCCGTTGGGCATAGTAATTTTGGAATAAGTAATTTTTATATCGATGATAGTTTAGGTTTTACAATAGATAAAAATAACTATCCGGTAATAACTCGTTTCTTTGTATTATTTGTATTTACTAAGCTATTTGAACATATTGTTACAGTAGAAGGTGAAGACTTTTATAATTTTAAGGAAGAAAAACTCTGTTATGAGTTAGTACAAGAATCACTTATATATCAAGATAAACTATTAATTCATTTAATAGATGCAGTTACAAAAGATACCGTTAATAATCCGGATAAACCAAATTATTTTTACAAAAAGATGAAAGAAATGTTTAAAGCGATGCGTAAATCCTTAAGAGAAGAATTAGGTAGTGTAAAAAAGGAGTTTCTCTCTTGACCACTTATAAAATTAACCAATTAACTGTAGGTTATTAAAACTCCTTATATTATCAAGACTACAGGTCCATTACCTTAGAGTCTGGCAGCCAAATCAGGTAGCTTTTCTTATTGAACTAAAGGGGCAGGTTAGTTAAAGATGAAATCGGGAACTTTAATACGGGAATAATGTTTAAAAAAGAACTACTGATGAGGTATGGTGAAATATGAGATTTAATGGAATTATTGTCCTTTTAGTAGCTCTTTTTTTAATCCTTTTTGGTATTTATCTTTGGAAAAAAGGAAATTCTAAAGAACCATTTTGGGAATCCTTATACGATGTAATTGAAAATGTATTTCTTTGGAATTTGCCTGTAGATTGACTCGAATAATGAGGTATTTTCTACATCAGTTTGTTTAACTAACGGGTTGCTTAAGTTAATTAAGAAAAGTAATAAAATAAAAACGCCTGTATTGGTGTACGGGTTCACTAGTAGACTTTTACAAGATATTTCATACCAAAATCACAATAAATTCACAACAAAAAAACGCTGCTTTTCGCTGCGTTGTTAGTTCAGTCTAATTTGTTATGTTATATTGCGTACTATTTAGATATGACAAACTTTATCAATCTCATAATCTTCAGAAGAATCTGATTCACCTGTTGTGCAAGAAAAACACATATCAGTTCCCGTAATTGCAGAACCAATAGCCCAAATTGGTTGATTACATACAATGCAAGTGGCTCCATTTTCTTTCCTATTTAACGCATTTTTTAAATTTATAATGACTTGTTGTTTATCCTCACCCTTATTCTCTCTCACAAATCTCTCAGTAAATTTTTCAATAGAAATAGGCTGCATAGTTGTTCCTCCCGTTATTTATTTTTTTGGTCGTTACTCTCTATTATTTTTTCTTATATTGTATCACAAAGGTGCGAATTAAAAATTTACATTAAAGGCTCTTTTAAGATGATTTGCTTATTCAACTAACGGAGTACGATTGCTGTTTAAAGGTAATCGCCTTTTCTTATTGAAGTAAAGAAGGATAATCATTCAAGGTTAAAGAATAATTAATGTAATACATATTTCAAGGAGTAACTTTATTGTGATTAATGAGGAAAAAATTATTACACTTATTAGAGAAGATAAATGGATGATGGAAATATTAAAAACAGCAAAATCATTAAATTTGCCTGATTGGTGGATATGTGCAGGATTTGTTCGTTCAAAAATATGGGATACATTACATAATTTCAGTGAAAGAACTCCTATCCCAGATATTGATGTAATCTATTTTGATCCAACAAATATTGATGAATTAGAGGACAAGAAACTTGAAGAAAAACTTAAATCCCTTATACCCAACATTCCTTGGTCGGTAAAGAATGAAGCAAGAATGCATATTAAAAGTAATATGCCTCCTTACTCTTCTTCTGTTGATGCTATATCGAAGTTTCCAGAAACAGCAACAGCTTTAGGCGTAAAATTAGATAAAAAAGACAATGTTATATTAACAGCCCCTTGTGGAATTTATGATGTTATTAATTTAGAAGTGAAACCGACACCTTATTTTATAGAGGATAAAGAGAGAATAGGAATTTATGAAGATCGCTTAACAAAAAAGAATTGGAAATCAATTTGGAATAAGATAAGAGTTCACCATATCAAAATCCCTTATTAAGTTATAGGGTGTGTTTCTACAAGAGTGGAGACGCTTTTTCCTTATTCAGCTAACGGTCAGGTTAGTTGAAAAAACAGGAATATGTTTTATGGTTTATAGAGAGTTATATTGAGGAGGAATATTTAGATGTCAAACCTTGAAAACGAAGAAATGCTAACAGGAGGGAATGTCTCAAACGTTTATCGTTTGGGAGATACTGTGCGACGAGAATTAAAGCCAGACAGTATCAAAATACATAAGCTATTAAAGCATTTGGAGAAAAAAGGTTTCAGTTATGCACCAAAATTTTTAGGTATTGATGAAAAAGGAAGAGAGATATTATCATTTATTGAAGGAGAAGCTGGTAATGATCCTTTAAAAGAATATATGTGGTCAAACGATGTTTTAAAAGAAATAGCGAAGATGCTCCGTCTTTATCATAATGCTGTGAGTGATTTTCCATTATCAGATGATTGGAAACCGATAGATAATACTCCACACAAAGTGGAGGTATTATGCCATAATGACTTTGCTAGATACAACATTATTTTTAATCAAGGAAGACCAATCGGAATTATTGATTTTGATGTTGTTGGACCTGGTCCAAAACTTTGGGACATAGCTTATACTCTTTATACTTGCGTCCCCTTAAGTAGATTTTATCTTTCTGAAACAGGTGAGAAAGTTTATTATAATTCATTACAGGATGCGAACCGAATAAAACAAAGAGTTAGATTGTTTTTTGATTCTTACGGTGAGGGAATAGAAGAAGATTATTTGGAAATGGTATTGCTACGATTAGAAGGGTTATGTAAAACAATTACAAGAAAAGCCCGTGAAGGTGACATTGCTTTTCAAAAGATGATAGATGAAGGGCATCTTGAACATTATCAAAACGATATTAATTTCATTCGTGAATATGGGAAAGAGTGGATTTAAGGGAAGGTTTTTTTGAACTAACGGGTCAAGAGATAAACAAAGGGTTGCTGTGGCGGCTCTTTTTCTTGTTCCACTAACGGAGCAGGATTGTTGAAGAAGAACAATGATGTATAATATCTTAATGCTAATGATTTAATAAATCGAGGAAGTAATGATAAGTGTAAACAATTTTAAAACAGGTGACAAACTTGATGATTACGCTGACTTTAGATTTGTAGAGTGTGTATTCTGTAAATGCCAATATATTCACGACTTTGAGTATTGTACTTTGTTCTATGACCCCAATGATTTGGAACGAAGGTTTTTAACATTATTTGGATTTGATGAAGATAATAAGAATTATCCATTACCTTGTCGTAAGTGTAAACGGAAGGAATGGGATTTCACAGATATTGATTATGATAAAAGAGAAAATGTCTTAAAAGGTGAATGGGGTTGGGCAATATAACGACTCTCTAATTCAACTAACGGGTGCTTTACTTCAATAAGGAGTAAGGCTTTTTTCTTGTTCAACTAAAGAAGCAGGTTAGCTAAATAAGGGATGTTAGTATTCAATGCCATTTACGAATTAAATGAGTAAAAACAAGGAATGAAGCAATCTCCGCAATATGTAGAAGTGGAGCGATAAGAAAAGAAGTAGTTGAAATTTTATTTTCTTTTTAAGGAATTAAATAAAATTTTTTTGTAATAACCGTTGTTTTGACTATTAGAAAAAATCCCCTTTAATAAAGAGGATTATACTTGTTCGTTTATTATTGAATAATGCTGATTACTGGTGGTTTATGTAAATATTCAAGAAGATTAATAATGTCATTTTGAACTTCCTGCCCTACTGTTGATGCCAATGCTCATTTAAAAGGGTCAAATTTTCAAATTCAAGCTCAGCAATGAGATACAAGTTTGCATCTGTGTTTTTGGATTGAAGTACCCTATAAACAGATGCATTCTTCAAATTTGGAAGCTTCTGTGCAAGAGGGCTATGAACTTCAAAATAATATCTTTCAAAACCTTCTGTATTTTTAGGTTGTTCATAAGTAACAAGTATTTTGGTCAAGAATATTCACTCCTACTCCTTTTAATTTTTTCCTTTATATATATATTTATTTAATAATCAAAATATTCCACCACAAAGGTTACGAAAGAGCGTAACTAAAATTAGAATAAATAGTTTCTTATTGTTGAACGAGTGGAATGGTGAAAGATTTATTGTGGCAGCTATTCTTTTTGTTCTAACGGGATTGCTAAAGGGTACTTGAGAGGAAATTTATTCCTGATGTAAAGATTGTGAATAATTGTAGTTTAAGTAACGGGGTGCGATTGTTCAATAAGAACAGTAGCTTTGTCAGTAATTAGGCAGGAGAAGAAGGCAAGGAAATTCTCTATTCCATATAGGTTTTTAACAACATTGTTTTCGTGTTCAAGTATGATTTTGTATAAGTTTGTTTAATATATTTGGGTTTGATAATTTTTTGTAATAAATTTTCAAGCTTTTATGGGCGACACCATATAAAGGTATCGTCTTTTTTATCACTAAAAACAAGTTTGAAGGGATTTTAATATTTACTGTACATAGAAAATTTAAGGCACTTTAACTTGGAAAGGCCAATAATATAAAAAGGTGATAATAAAATGACACATCCGTTATTGTTAAAAAACATAGTTTATATGCCAGATCCTGTATCTTATATCCTTAAATCGGATATTTACCCCATTAAATTAAGCGATCTTCATTTAGGAGATAGTTTCGAAACTTATGATGATATAACAGATGATGGTTATCCCGTAATTGACTCATCATTAATAGTTGATACATTTATTCATTATCAAAAAGTCAATAAGGGTCTCCGTATCGAATTTGGACGAAGGTTATCATCCTCCTCGATTGAAATAGAGGGAGATGAGGAATTTGGTTTGTATATTAGAGAATATATGGATTTAGAGGCTAAAATCATTTCTGAAATGGATTATTTAATATTAGAAGAATACCAAAATAGTGAATCCAATCTTAATATTCAATATTCCTTCGAGATAAGAGACACTAATAGCATTCTAATTAAAGATGTGATAGAACAAGCGGAATCAATAGTATTAACAATAGAGAAGGAAGTATTAGAAGAGTATAATCAATGGTTTAACAAATCCATTTCTTCAAATATACTTTAACAGGACGAATATCTAAAAGACATTTTAACAATCTTTTCGTATTTTTTCTACAGTTTGCTTTTTTTCATCGACTTTAATTTTTTAATAAGACAGATGTTAGAAGTACTAACTATAGCAGGATTTTCACTAGATTTCGATTCTGGTGGCTTTATATTATGCACAAAGAGGTGCAAGTATTTAGGATCACAGCTGTCATTCGAGGCAGCTTTTTCTTTTGTGCTAACGGGGAGGTTAGTGGAACAAGATGGAATTTAATACACCACTAATTTAGCTAAATTTACGCTTTAAATCAGCATAAAAATATATGGTATTCCGTAGATAATGCACATCATCACAAAAACAATAATAAAAGTAATTACTGGGTATGGTAACTTGTTATAGCGTTTAATAAGGACATTACCAACCAAGATTATTATTAAGACAAAGCAGGAAGAGCATCTAACCTATTTTGGCTGGGTTTTGGGGATATAATTCAAATCATTAGAAGAGGCAAAACCCAAGAATCAACAGGAATACGCAATACATATAAAATGTTCGTGGAGAATTACCTTAGATAACAGAATTTTTGTAGCTTCAAGAGATTTCTATTCTCCTAACTCGGAATGGGATGATGATACTGAGGATTTCGATTGGGATATACAAGGTAAAAATAGATTCAATGAACGTATTAAAACTTTTATGATTTATTTAAAAAAGGTCTATACATTTTTCTCTTTTTTGTTTATACTGTATTATAACAATAGAAATAATAACAAACTGTATTAATAAAGGGGGAGATTTAAATGTTAATTAGTCCGGTTGAATTTTTTCGTAATTTGCCAAAAAAGAAATGCCCTGAATGCGGGCAGCATATGCAAGAGCAAGCAGAAAGTTATTTGATAGATTGTGACCGTTGTTTATCCAAAAAAGAAGAGTAAAGTTTGTTAACTCTCCAGCATTGCTGGGGGGTTTTTAATTTCATAACAATAAATTACCGTTTATGTGAGAACTGAGCTATTGAATTGAAGTAATAAAGACCTAGAGAAGCCACTACTCTTAATGGGGTACTTTTTTTTGTCCTCCTTGTCTTCTGTTTAATTAGTAAATATTACTCTCGTTTGTTGACGAAATTTTTCTCTTTTAATAAATTAAAAAATTGGTGGATCAATAATATGAATATGTTATATTGTGAAAGTTTGCACTTAAACTAACGGGCAGTTTAGTTCAATAAGAGGGAGGACTATTGGAAAGGTAAATAGAATATATATTTAACTTTTGATAAGAGGTGGACTAAATGCACATAAGAAATGCGATTTTATCGGATGTAAAAGGTATCGCAAAAGTACACGTTGATAGTTGGAAAACTACATATAGAAACATTATCCCAGATGAGTTTTTGGAGAAATTATCTTACGACCAAAGAACTGCCTTGTGGAATCATAATATCTCTAAAGAGGGGAATTATGTTTTTGTTGCAGTAAATAATAATGGAGAAATTGTAGGATTTGCAGATTGCGGAAAAAGAGAAAGTAATAATGTCCATAATTCGGGTGACTTAACATCTATTTATCTACTTGAAGAATATCAAGGAAAAGGGATTGGAAAACAACTATTGAAACAACTTTTTATTCAATTTGAAAATTTAGGTTTTAATAGAGTTTTTGTTGAGGTGTTAGAAGACAATAAAACTCGGCATTTTTATGAGTATTATGGTGCTAAATTACTTAAATCAGAAAAGATAAAATTGGCAGGTACAGAATTAAATCTGCTTGTATATGAATGGAGTAATATTAACGAGGTATTATCTAAAGTTTGAAGAACTTTGTTCTTCTTCAACTAACGGGTGCAAGAGTTCAAGCTTGGGTTGCTGCGGCAATCCCTTTTCTTATTCCACTAACGTGGCAGGTTAGTTCAAGAAGAATGGCATAAAATGTTAGGTAATTAGGTGGTCAAAAGAAGTTTTTTCTTTAAATGTTGAAGTTATATTTATTCGATAAAAAGGTGTGATTTATATGAGTTTAGTAAATAAGAACAATGTTTTACAATTATTATTTTGGTTACTTCTCATATTTTCCGTTATTGCACAAATATCGGACCAACTCATAATGTGGTTAGTCCCGAATACTGTTTCCATATGGGATGAAAGATTGTGGTTTACACTAGTACCCGTGTTAGTTAACTCATTACTATTAATTTTCATTTATAAAAAATCTATAGTTAAGCCTTTTATTTCTCATTTAACTCTTACCCTTAATACCTTTTTGGTTCTTTATTATTTTTATTATCAATTTATTTGGGATGTTGGAGGATGGAAGTTATTTTAGAAATTTTACAGTTTCAGAATTATGACGATGATTCAACTAACTGTTTGGGGATTGTAAAATATTGCTATTAAGCTAACGGGTGTGCTTTTGTTCAAGATGATGATCGCTGCGGCAGCTCCTTTTCTTGTTCCACTAACGATGCAGGTTACTTCAAGAAGGAATTAAACAATTCAATGAAGAAATCAATGGATTATGCTATTTAGGAGGATTTAAATGTCCAATTTTATAAATGTAAAGGACTTTAAAAAATGGATACAAGAAAAGGATTTAGAACGAAAAACTATTGAAGGGTTTTGGGAGAATTTTAATAGTTGGAAGGAAGAGTACCCTGAAGAATATGAAGAAACATTTAAGCAAGGCTTTAAACCTGATAAACTTTCCATTTATATTAATACAGTTTCTTTTACAATTACGAACTATCCAGATGAGAACTTTAATCACGTAGTTATAAGACTTAATTTTGAGTACGATGATTCAATGATAGGCGAATATAGGATGGTTTTTAATTATGAAACAGGTGAAGTATTTGATGATATATTTAGTGTGTATTAATTCTGCACCTTTCTTCAGCTAACGGGGCAGGTTAATTCATTAGGAAAGTCTTATTATTTCGAATTTAACCATATTTTGAAGGAGCAAAATATAGTCTCAAAAAAGGATTAAAGTACCCTTGTGGGGTACTCTGGTAGTGGTTAAAATAATAGTATTAGTGACCTAGAAAAAATAAACACTTTATTTAAACGCATAATTAAATAAGCCGAAATATAAAGGTCCAACTAAGAAAATTAATGTAATTCCGATAATTGCTAGTTTAATGGATTGAGGTGTATCATCGTCACCTTCAACCTCTTCATTGAACTTTTTGAAACTAAAATAAACATCCCAAATCAAACCGATTACAAATACAAATTTCCATACAAGAGGAGTAAGAATCTGTGTATTAGAAACGTAACCAAATAAACCTATCCAAGTAATTCCGGAAAATAGAAAATCTATTATACTAAGAGTTTTTTTATAGCCAGTTATGAGTATTGCAATAGCAGCAATTGCTAAAATTACTAAGTAGCAATACCAAAGAATATCTATCATAATTTTTTCTAATCTCTCCCTTGAATTTATTGATTTCATTATAAATGAAATCAAATTAAATATGAATAACATAAATACGTATTTCGAGGAAAATGTGCAATAGAAGAGAAGGTGCTTGTTCAACTAACGGAGCGGTTTAATAAGAAAAATTAAAGTAAAATTTGATAAAAGAGTTTGTCCCATTTTCCAAAAAGTTCACTTATAATTGTTTTTGTATAAGACATAATAGGGGTTTTACAACTATGAAAAAGCTATTATTAATTTCTATTTTATCATCTGTTTTAGTTTTAGGGGCTTGTAGCGAAAACAAGGAATCCACAGAGGGTGAGGAAGATCCAAAACAAGAAGTAAAAAATTTGGAGGATATTATGACTTTTGAAGAGTTAACTAAAAACAAACCAACGCTAGTATGGAAACAAAGAATGGATGAAGATGATGACCTATTTAATGACGAAAATATAAATGCAACTAATAAGGTTCTTGATTCATACATCAATAGCCTAAAAGTTCTTAGAGATAATCCGACTGAGGAAGAAATATTAGAATGTGTTAAAAAAGTAGTTATCAGTTTAAATGAACTAAATGAAAATTATGATTACTTTATTGAGACAATGGAGAGAGAAGAACTATATGAGTTTATTACTGAAGCAGCACGAATAGCTGGCTTTGAGTCTGAAGAAGACATAACTGAAGAATGGAGAGAATGGTAAAACTATTTGAACTAACGCGTGCGATGCTTAAACAAGGCATCGCCTATTTTGGTTTGTTCAACAAAGCAGATTGTGAAGTATTGTACTTAAACTAACGGGTGCGATTGTTCAATAGGAGTAATCGCTTCTTGAGATAACGGATCAGGTTAGTTCAAAAGCAGGTAATTTTACAAATTATGTTGAATTCAAATACATTAGCCGCCATTGGGTTTGGCGTTTTTTTATTGGCTATTAAAAAATTTATAAAAATTATGATTTTTTTTGTAACGAAAATGACTTTAATCGGATATATAGACGAAAGGAGGAAAAGGCTTGGGAGAACTAGATGAAATTTATAGTAATTATGCTGAAGAAATATTTAAATATCTAATGTGTCTTTGTCACAACGCAGATTTATCAGAAGAACTAACACAAGAAACCTTCTATCAAGCTGTAAAATCCATTGATAGATATAATGGTGAATGTAAAATGTCAGTTTGGCTTTGTCAAATAGCGAAGCACTCCTATTACAAATACCTTGAAAGAAATAGGAAGCAACTTAGAGAAATGCCCCAAGACTACACATTACTTACTTCTCCTGAAGCTGAATTTATTCATTCGGAAGACAAAATTGCCCTATACCGAATAATACACTTACTTGAAGAACCATATAAAGAGGTTTTACTTTTGAGAATCTTAGGTGGTCTTAGTTTCAAAGAAATAGGAGAAATTCAGCTAAAAAATGAAAACTGGGCGAGAGTTACTTTTTATAGGGCTAAGATGAAATTAAGGGAAAGGGGTAAGGAAAACAATGGACAATAAATGCAATATAGTGAGAGATTTACTACCATCTTATATCGATCATTTGTGCAGTAAAGATAGTGTTAATTTTATTGAGGAACATATGAATTCGTGTATAAAATGTAGAGATGTATTAGAAAGTATGAAAACGGATGTTGACTTTTCTGATGAGATAGATGAAGTGTATAAAGTGGAAGTAAAGAAACCATTTCAAAAAGTATCTCGATTTTTCAACGCCCAAAAGAAACTTACGAATTATTTACTTCTAGCTACACTTATATCATTGGTGTTTGGATTTGTTTTTCTAATCCATTCCGTTATGGAATTTAGTGAATATAAAGAAGAGGTAAATAAGTTAGATGTAGTAGATCAAGAAAAGGAAGCCATTATGGATGATGTTTTCAATGTTCTTGGATCTTCAACAGAAGTGACCGAAAAAGAAGAAAAACAACTTGCTACAGTTTTTAAAAAGTATAATGAAAAGCTTAATTTGTTAGCTGTTTTTTCAGTAGCAGATATAGAAGATTGGTTAAAGGAAAACGCTTCTGTAAGCAAGAAACCCACAACGATAAATCCTATTGAGTACAATAAGGCTGGTATCGTCATTGGGAACGAGGGCATTATCGGGAAGAATGAGCATATTATTCCTAGTCCTTATGATTTAGGAACTGTAGTGATGGCGAATAAAAATTGGGTAATTCAATATGAATATAAAAGTTCGTATGAACAGACTATTGAGAGACATCACCAATTAACCTATTATGGACCAACCACTTGGAGTATTTTTCAGGCACCGATATTATTATTTACTATATTTACTGTTCTTTTGATATTTTGGTTATTCTTAAAGAGACAAAATAACCGTCTTAAAGATGTAATGTGATAATATTTTTATAGTTCTCATTTTAACTAGAAGCGTTGAGATCATAATCTAGAAATTAAACTAACATTGTGAACAAATGTACTTAAAATAAAGAGGTGCAAGAGTTAAATAAGGGACCGCTGCGGCGATCCCTTTTTCTTGTTGTGCTAACCGGCAGGTTAGTTTAAATAAAACTGGCATATTTTTCCTGACTAACTAAAATGTTTTTTTTGTTAAGATGGAAAGTAAAGTAACTAGAATGGAGTATATAAAAGAATGCTTTCTTTCTTAAATAAAATTATTAATACTTTTTTTGAAAAGTCATCAACAAGAATTAAACCAATAATGTTTATTCAACTAATATTAGGGGCTATTGCAATATTCATTTGGTTTCAAGCAACAGGTGTAGCTGAAACTCCTGTTTATTACACATATTCTGGGATTTTAAGAATTATAGCAGGTATTGTATTGCTATTAAGAGGAATTGAAATCTGTATTATTAACAAAAAAGGTAAAAAAGAGTATATAATCTGGTTTGTTTTAGCATTAATGTTTTTTGGAATGGCTTTTGACCAATTTTTTTCTTAAGCTAACAGATGCTTTACTTCAAAAAGCCAAGGAGGACAATGCTTCTTCAACTAACGGGTGCATTCCTTAATGATCTGGCTGCCATTAAAGCGGCTTTTTTATTGTACCAACGGTGCAGTATTATTGAATTGAAAATATTAGTATAAAATTAACCTGTTCAACCATTATTTGGATTATAATTATGTGGAAATTCAAATGAAACGAGGGATATGATTGGAACTTCTATCAATTGAAAAACAATTTGCAGATGCTTTAAAATCCGTTGCTCGAAATTTAGGAATAAAGGAGTATATTCAGCAATCTTCTGAACTTTATCCGTTATTTCAAAGTGCTGCTAAAAGATTTGTGACAGGTGAATCAAGAGAAGATGGATTATCTATTGGTGACTTACTTATCAATAAGGGTTACCGCATTTCGCTGGAATTTATCGGTGAGAATACTACAAACAAAGAGGAGTGTGTTCGAGCTAAAGATGAATTTATAGCGTTGATGAGGGAATGTGGAGATCGTGAAATAAGTTCTCGTATTTCTTTTGATTTATCTCATATAGGTTTATCTGTCGATCCTGAACTTGCCTATCAAAACTTACTAGAGATGGCAAAAGAAGCACAATCTTATAATCTTTCTCTTATGATTAGTATGGAGGAATCGGCTAAAACGGATCAGATACTTTATTTATACAAAAGAGTTGTTGTTGAATATCCTAACGTTGGGGTTACACTTCAAGCTCAACTGCATCGAACACTTGATGACCTTAATGAATTGCTTAATTATCCTGGGGCAATTCGTATTGTTAAAGGAGCATATCAAGAACCAGCAGATATTTGTATCCCTCGTTCAGATGAGTTGGACCAACGTTATTTAGAATTAGTGGATTTATGTGTTAAAGCTGGACATCAGGTTTCAATTGCTTCTCACGATGAAGCAATACATAAACAAATTATCGAACGTGGTTATTCGCATAATCCTTATGTAGAAGTGGAAATGCTGCACGGAATACGTCCCGAACTTTGTAAACAACTTAAAAACAAGGGGTTACCTGTTCGGGTTTATTTAACATATGGTGTGGAGTGGTATCTATACCTTACTCATAGAATAGCAGAATATCCACCAAACATTTATGTTGCAATTACGGATATGATTCGTGGAGAAGGAAACTCTTCTCAATTTTACTAAATTAGAATGCGAAAAAATCAATTGAACTAAAGTGTACGATTCTTCAATAACGAAGGATCGTATTTCTTATTCAGCTAACGAAGCAGAATAGTTTTAGAAGGAATGGTATAATGTTTATTTAAGATAAAATACCAAAAAGTGAGTGAAATTTTATGGGCAAAAGAGTCTTTATTTCTATATTTATCGCTGCAATTCTTTCCGTTATTATTCGTTTCATACTTCGTGCCAATGGTATCCACAATTTTCTTAGCGAAGATTTAGGTGGTCAAGCATTAATATATTTGGTCATTTGTTTATTGATTTTCTTTGTTTTTAAAAAGAAGTCTGAAAGATAAGACTTATGCATTGTTAAAATCTTGTTCAACTAACGGGCAGTTTAGTGGAATAAGAGTTAGAAAAATCACCCACTAGAAAAAGGATTTTTTTCTGTTAGAATTACCTCGAAGAAAGGATGGTTTAATGGTAGTTTTTTTGATGCTAGTGGGCTTTTTCGTTTTAAGTGGAGGAAGTGTTGTATTAAAAAAGAAGTATCATATCACTGGTGAAGAGGACACAAGAAGATGGCGATTAAAAATAAATATGTCATTATCTTTAGTATTTGTTGGTTTGGTTTGATATCAATATTGATGTTAAAAGGAATTTTTAATCAACTTAATGGTTTTGCAGCACTTATTATCCCTACGGAAATATGGCAGGGAATAAAGCAATACCGAAATAATAGGGAAAATCGGATTTATATATTGAATTTTTGGCAATCATTGTGTTTAATAATTTTCGTTGTTGTTTTTACAGTCTATTGGTCATTAATAAAATAAAATTGCACCCTTATTGAACTAACGGGTGCTTTAGTGAAACAAACTAAATGAAAGTTAAAGCATAAGGACGTAGACCATTAACAGGTACAAACCTTTTGAAATAATAATTGGAGAAAATAGATTATGACACTTTTATATGTGGGAATTAGTTGCATTATTGTTGGATTTGGTTTAAGTTCACTTAGTTTTTATGAAGTTAAAGATGGTTTAAAATTTATATTTGAAGAGCGAAGTAAGATAAACAAGGTAGCCTTTTTCTTTACCATATTTGAATATGTAACTGGGATATTTATGTTTGGAATACTACTCATATTGTTTGGCATATTTGCTATAGTAATTAATTTTTTCTGATACTGGCTTGTTTAACTAACGGGTGCTGCTTTACTCTAATAAAGAGTAAAGCCCTTTTTCTTATTGAAGTAACGGGGCAGGTTAGTTGAAGAAGACGTTAGGTGAATATTAACATTGATATTATTCAAGGTTATACTTATGATGGGTTGCTTTAATAAGAATATTGTATTGTTGAAGGGGATTTTTCAATGACAGCTCATTATTTTATCGCTACATTAAAACCTATTCCTGAATATCACACAAGTGAAAATAATTATCCATTTCTAAATGGTGAAGCGTATAAGGAAAGTTTGCCGTTTACCCTCCCTTATGTTTATGAACTTGGAGGTGAAGATATTGAATTTATTACATTCTTGGATTCATTTATGGAAATTGGGGACGTTGTAGAACTATATATATTTGAGGAAGGACGACTGGGTTATCCCTTATCAGATAATTATCCAGAAGAGTCCAGAACAATTAATCTCTTTAAAAAAACTTACAAAGATCAATACGGTGAATATCAATTAGACTCAAAGAAATGGAAAGAAGAGCTTTCAAGACGAACTATTGCATCAAAACGAAGCGTTACCACATTCGTTAAATATTAGTGACCTGCTGTTCTCAAATTTGTTATTGAACTAACGGGTGCGATTCTTCAATAAAGAAGGATCGTTTTTTTCTTATTCAAGTAACGAAGGCTAGTTAGTGGAAGAAGGTATACTACTATCATCCATAGAATACTAATGCATTGCTTATTAATTAAATGGAGTGAAGGGATATGAATTTATTCTTTTCAGTATTATGTATTCTTTGGGGAATTGTGGTTATATTTAACTCCATTTTCAAATTAAAAAGAGAGAATTTTAAAGAAAAGTTTGATTTTTTGGGGCTGGGGACGGTTCTGCGGAGTCTTCAATATTTGAAATTCTATTTAGTTTGGTAACTTTCTTTCCTTGGTGGATTGTAAAAGGATTTGTCATTATTGTTGGTCTTGCTTTTGTGATTATCGGAGTTCTGATTTTTTAAATTGTTTATTCAACTAAAGGGCAGGTTAGTTCAACTATGATAATGAAATAAATGATTAAATTTCCATATTAAAAAATTTCTGGGGTATTGTACAATACTCTTGTTCATAACAAAGAAAAAGTTAGCTTTGACAGATATTAAAGACAAGACTAAAATGGAGTGACTTTTATGACATCCGAAAAAGTCCTGTTTTCTGCATTTATTACTGTAATTCTTACTGTTGTTATTCGTGCTATACTTTGTTCCAATGGCATTCAGCAATTTTTTTAGCGACCATTCAACTGGTGGATTCTTATTTTTTCATTGTGAGACTTTTATTCTTTAAAAGACAGCCTGATAAAAAAGACTTATAGATTGTTTGGGGGTAATAAATTATGAGTCCGTTTATAAATAAATTAATGAACCGAATATTAAGGAATAGAATTAAGCCTCTTTTGTTTATCGTTTTTATACTTTTAATCGCTTATGTAATTCTTTGGTATTATGCATTAAGAGGTGGTAAAGTAAATTATTTCTATAATGGGCTTGGGCAAATCGATATGGGAATAATTTGGTTTTTATTAGGGATTGAAAATCTCCGTAAACAAGAGAATAAAGAGAAAAGGTATTCTATTCTTTGGTTTGTCTTTTCATTAGTTGGGCTGTTCTTGGGGATACAAAACTTGTTTTTTTAAACACAAAACGATAAATGACTAACGAGGTGCTGAATTTTCCTTCTTCAAGTAACGGGGGCATTACCGGAACAACGGTAATGCTTTTTCTCGTTGAACTATCGTGGCAGGTTAGTGCAAGAAGGATTATTTATCTGGTTCAAGGAAAATAATCCTTAATAGGGGTGATAAAGTGGAAACAAATGTTTTATTTTATAAAATTCATAAGGGTACGGTTTCAACTGAGGATTATGTAAATTGGTCTCACAGTCTTTTAGAAAAAAATGTATCATCACCATCCTTAAATATTCTTTCTTCATTTTCATTTGATGATAATCTATTTGAAGTCGAAGTGTATTTTAAAAGAGCATTAGAAGAGTTGACAATTAAAGAACCAACCTTTGAGATATGTGCAAGAGCCTACATAGGTCTTTTAGCAAATAGAATCATAAAAGCTAATAACTATACAAAGATATTTGACTTGGCACATATGATTTTTCAAATTGTTGCTACGGAGTTAGATAGTTCAGATGACCTGTCTGTTTGGTTTGAAATTAGTGAAATGATTGATAGGCTTGATTTTGATGATAAATCTTTTGTGTTGAATGAAGACGATGTAATATCAAGGATAAAGAATGAGGCTCAAATCTTACAGAGATTAAATCATTGATATTCCTTATTGTGCTAACGGGTGCTATAGTTTAAGATTTGGGGCTTCCACCACCATTATCAAATGAATTGAGGATGGAAATTGAAATGAAGAACAATATTTTTAGTTTTACGTCAGCCATAGTTGGAGTTATGGCTCCATTACTTTTATTTGCTGCAATTGAAATAATTGATTACAAGGTAAGTGATATATTACTAATTAGTAGTTTGAGCCTGTATGGTGTTTCTATTGTTTGTACGATTATAGTCGTAAAAAGGAAAGAAAAAAATAAGATAAAGTACATCCCACTAATTATATTAATTCCCTTTACTCTTTATCTATTATTAATTTTATTGGTTTATTCATTAGGGAAATTCATAAATAGGTAGACTAACGGGTACGTTAGCTGAAGATCAGAGCTGTCTTTAAGGCAGCTTTTTTTTATGCAACTATCGGGGCAGTTTAGTTTAATAAGAACAACTGCTAAAATAGCCATAAAAGTGTCCCAAAAAGGGGTTGATAATATGGAGGATTTTCCGTTACTTATTGATATTTTACCTCACTTGTCAAACAGAATTAAAGAATATTTTATCGGTAAATGCAGAATTGACTTGTCAAATCAAGTTGATAATCTTCGAATAAAAGGACTATGTGAATGTGGCGACCCCGATTGTGGTTCATTTTACCTTAATGAATACGTAAAAAACGAGGATAAACTTGAAGGGTTTAATTTTGAAGAGATAGGAACAATCGAAGTTTATAAAGGTAAAATTGGCTTTGTTGAAATTTTCCCTAGTAATTTCGGTTACGAAATACGTTCAACACTAAAGAAAAACAATATATCTTATTGAAGTAACGGGCAGTTTAGTTAAATAAAGAGGATATTCCCAATATATAAAACCCTAAATATATAGTGAAATATTGTTGAATTATTAAAATATAAAAAGGTTGGATTTTTATGTGGTTGGATGTTATTGAGATAGCAGTATTTGTTCTTTTGTTAGGATTGCTTTATCTTCCTTTTAAAATCTTTAAAATTAGTGATAAAACGAGGTACACGGTATATTTAGTTATTTGCATTGCATTTGTTTTCAATATTTTTTTAGACCCAGCCTTTGATAATAAGTTTATTCTTTTGCCAATTTTTTTGACGATTATTGGATTAGGAAAAAGACTTAAACAGTTAAAAAAATAAAACACTATTTGACCTACTTTAACTAAAAAGGGCGATTCTTCAATAATGAAGGAACGATTTGCTTCTTCGACTAACTGGCAGGTTAGCGAAAGAAGGAATACATCATTTTTGTAGAGAATTTAAATGCTTATAGAATCAAAGAAGGTGGGCGACAAATGGAGTTTTTACCAATTGATATTAGCAAACACAAGAAGTATGTTATTCCTTTTCGTAGAGATTCTTTCATTGTTAGTTTTGGTACAGATAAAGATTTTGGTGATAATAACCAGTATCTCGATTGGTTGCAACAACAGTCTTCAAAAAACCCTAATGGCTTTGTGTTAGTTGTTGAAAACAATGTACCAATCGGTCAACTCGAACTAACTATAAAGGAATATGAAGGAAAAGAAATTGGCTATGTCAATCTGTATTACCTTATCCCTGAAAAACGAGGGATGGGTTTAGGTTCTCATATAAATGATTATGCAATTACATTCTTTAAAAACAATAATGTTAGTGAATACCAACTTCGTGTTTCTCCAACGAATAAACAAGCCATTGCATTTTATACGAAAAATGGAATGAAGCAGATTAAAACTGAGATGGATGGTAAAGTTGTTAGAATGTCAGGTAATATTTAAAGATTACAACCTTTTTTATTAAAAGATTGTGAAGTGTTGTACTTACACTAACGGGTGCTTGAGTTTTAGAAAATAAGGCTGTTCCGACAACTTTTTCTTATTCCACTAACGGTCAGTTTGGTTGAATAAGAAAAAAAGGAAACTCTCATAGTATTTCTAGAACTATTAAGGGAAGCCCTTTATAAGGAATTAGGAAAAATTACGGAGGATTATAACCTATGGAAATTTCACTACTGAAGCCATCTAGCATATTAGATTTAGATCAAGTTGATGAAGTAATACATTTCGATATTTATGAAAACCAAAATCAATTTCTCTATACAAAATATCGTTATTTGACAACCGATTTTAGGGGAAACCCAATTTACGAAAGCGATAAATAAATAAGAACAAAATCTCTTTGGTACGCAGATTTGATCAGTGGACATATTGAAGAAATGATACCCTATGGTTCTTATGATATTCAGGAAATTCATATTGCTCAAAATTATGTGTATTTTATCAAAATATTAGACAAAGATGGCGATGGATTATTAGAGGAAGATTATATAACTGGAGCCGAAATTTGGAGGGTGAATAAAATTGGAAGAACTTTGGAGTTCTGTTTTGATTGTAAGGATAAGTACGATCATTTCTCCTTTGAAACAGCAAATGACAATGTAGTTGTGTTTAGGAACGAGGATGAGATAACTGAATTGTTTTTTGTTGATTTATCAAATCATCGAATTGCTGGACTGTTGATTGATGATGGAGATAATAACTATGACTTTAGGTTCGTAACAGACGAGAAGAATAATCCAACACATTTTCTAACAAAAAAGTGGATTTTTGAAGCTGAACCGAGTTCACCAATGCATACATTGAACTGTATAAAATGGACTGAATTAATAACTCAATTAGATTGGACACCATATTACCGAATTTGTTTTACATAAGATGTTAGTAAAAATTGTGAAGAAATGTACTTAAAGTAACTGGGTGCAATAGTTTAAGATTGGGGTTGCTGCGGTCCTTTTCTTGTTCCACTAACTGGCAGTTTAGTTGAAGGAGGATATATTTAGGTTAATGACGAATTTTGTAAGATTAGGATTATCTAGCTAATGGGTTCATTTTTTTAATGTATGGATGCAAATTGAAAATGTGAACAGACAATCGTAAGGGTGCTATCTTATCAAAATAAGAAATGGTGTTTATATGTTAACAGAAGATGAACTAAATTGGATAAGGCAGGTTTTAAGTGCGGATGATTATTCTAAGCTAACAGAAGATGAACTTAATTGGTTAAAGCGGGTTTTAGGTGATGATTATAAATATGACCCTTTTCAATTACCGCCACACTATGTCCGTCTAAAAAAAGCCGATTTTGAACGAAATGAAAATAAAGAAATTGTGAGAAAAGAATTAGATGAAATTAGAAAAAAACTGATGAAATTTTCTCCAAAACAGTTGCTTGAATTAAGAATTAAAAATGAAAGAGAAAGACGAGGTATTTATAATTTTTGTGGTATTTATATCATACATAATTGTGAGAATAATATTTATTACGTTGGACAAGCAGAAAGAGTATTCGACAGGGCTTATATGCACTTTGTTATAGATAAAGGAAATCCTGAAATATATGATGATTATCGTTTAGGTGTTGAATTTAGCATTAGTTTAATCCCTCTAGCGAAAACGTCATTTTCGTCGCTAAACGAGTTAGAGGATAATGCAATAAGGGCTTATGATTCTTTTCCAAATGGTTATAACAGGATGCCAGGTAATTTAATGGATAAACATAATTTCAAAAGTGATAACTACCAAAAGGTCGCAGACCTATTATTAGATAAGATAAAAGGAACAGAATTGCTTTTAAGCCTATCAAATAAGCGTAAGAGGATAATTTACACCGGTAATTTATTATCGGAACTTGGATTGCCAACCAATGCAAATTTTATTATGGGTTTTGCTGACGTGATAAGAGAGTATCATAAGGCTAATAAAAAAATTAATTATAAGAAATGAACAAACTTACTAATTCATTGAAAATGATTTTTCTATATCCTTATTACGCTAACGGGGGCAATAGTTAAATACTTTGATCGCTGCGGCGATTTTTTTCTTGTTCCACTAACGGGACAGTTTAGTTTAACAAGCCTTTGGGAATCAATGGTAAAATAGAAGGTGAATGTGTGGAGAGTGGCACTACTGAAGGTTTTGTTGGAGTCAATACGAATAATGCAAAATTACAGCGAATATACTCGTGATTTAATAAATAATAAGGTAGTGATCATTAATGGATGATGAATTAAAGCAGGTAATACAAAAACTAAGTTGCAGTAAAGCCAAAAGCCTATTGTTACATATGATGTATCGATTAAAAACTATAAAAGAATCGAATGATTCACAAGATGAGATGATAGAAAAACTATATTTTTTACACGATAAAATCCTCGATGTATTAAAAAACGAAAATCACTCTCAAAGAGAATATGAAGCCGTACATATTGTATGTGGAGAATCTGCTGCGGGCTCTCTAAAGGTAGGTTTAGGTCGTGAGAATAAGGTAATTGGCTTTCCTGATTTCTTTGCTGTAGGTCCAATTTGGGAGCTTCATAAAGAGGTTGGGCGTAACCGTAGATATGAATGGTTGAGAGATCATTTGAATTATCAAGATGATTTTATTGAAGAAGAGTATGAACGTAGGTTTCTAAACACTCTTTCAGAAATTGATGCAATACTTGATCAAGTCCCAATTGTCATCTGGAATGCAGAAAATGCAAATGAACAAACAGGAGTACGCTATCTATTGTACTTGCTTAAAGAAAAAACGAATCCTATTTATCTTATGAATACAACAATTGCTTACCAGGAATTATTTAATACAAGTGAGTATCAGTATTTTTATTTCCATACGGGCGAGGTAATGCCTGAGAAATTAAAAGCTATTTATCAAAAGAAATTATCTAAGCCTTTAACTGTTCAGGAAAGAACACAATTTGAAAAAGAATGGCTATCCCTATCCGATTCTAAAGGGGTAGTTAGAATTTGGGATAGTAATAAAATTAAAACTGTAAATGAAGATTATTTCGATGAAATGATTGTTACCGCTGCCCAACATTTACATTCTAAACAAAAAGAAAAGGAATTTATGAAATCAGGAAGGATAATCGGAGAAGTGCTTGGTAACATAGATAATAATGTAGGTGATGCCTTTTTAGAATTTAGATTGAGGAGCCTAATATATAAGGGTATCTTTGAAATTAAGGGAATCCCTAAAGGTATGAGGTATTACAGCGTGAAATTAAGGTAAAAGCTGACTGCAAAACGAATCTTGATGTTTCATATCTATACTAACGAATGCATTACTTCAATTATGAAGTAGTGCTATTTTCTTATTTAATTGATTTGTGTGTTTGTGAAGGATGACACTTAAACTAAAGGGTGCTTGAATTCAAGATGGTGTTCCGGCGGAAAGGAACCTAATGATCGCTGCGGCGGTCCTTTTTTATTATTGAAGTAACGGGCAGGTTAGCGGAAGAAGGAACTATTATGTTTTGGGGAATTTTGGTATCCTAAAATTAATGTTTCTGAATGAAATGAGTTGATTAAAGTGAATGAGTTTAAAATTGCTGGTAAACAGGGATTCATACAAATTGAGTTAGAAGAAGTGTATGGTTTTCCCAATGAAACAAGTTATTTGGGTGGTTATGATGTTAAAGGCAAAATCGCCATTAAGAGTGGAAATTATTACGTTAAAGATGCTGAAATATGGTTTTCCACTGGTCAGGTATATCGGTTCTTCATTGAGTTGCAGAAATGTTATAACGAATTAAAAGGTAGTGTTACCTTTTCAGAATCAGAGAATAATCTGCAAATCGAATTAAAATTTAATAGGTTTGGTCAGATAAACATTCAAGGATATTTTCAAGAAGTGGCACACCAAGAGAATATTTTACATTTTGAGTTTGAAAGTGAACAAAGTTATTTAACCGCAACATTAAGCCAGTTGAATAATATTGTTGACCAGTATGGCGACTTAAAAGGTAAAAAATAAGTAATTCCTTATTGTGCTAACGGGTGCTTGAGTTTAAGATCAGAGCTGTCATTAAGGCAGCTTTTTCTTGTTGAACTAACGAAGCAGGTTATTGGAAGAGGTAATGAAGGGATTTTTGTTGTAATACATTGGTTATAAACAATAATTTTTTGGGGTGAATCAATGAGAAAGATTCCAAGTTTATTAATTATTATTTTCCTTTTGATTGTTACTGCTTGTGGAGGTCCTTTTTCATCAACATCTTCCGACTTGTATGTAGTTAAAAAAGCCCATTCAAAGGATTATAAAAAAGCCTGGATAATAGCATTTGACCCCAACAGTGATTCAGGTAAGAAGGAAATAAAAATAATGGTCAAAGAACCAATGGTTTGGAATTTGATCGAAATTAATAAAACGTATTTTACAAGTTACTCTAAGGAAGGAGATAATCCTTGGATTTTAGAGCAAATTGAACATCTTGGTGACAATGATACTATAAGATGATTACACTTTAGTAAGTTTAATTGAACTAACGAGAGCAAGAGTTAAAGATGGGGACGTTGCGGCGATCCTCATTTTCTTGTTGAACTAACGAAGCAGGTTTGTGGAAGAAGGTTTATTTTTACATATCTAGAATAAGTATTATCATTATAAGAAAGTGGGTGTATAGATGATGTTTCATCAAAACGAATATGAATGGGTTCGTCAGACACGATTAACGCTGCTAGACTATTGTAAGGAACTTAATCAAAATGATTTTACTCGCCAAAATGGATACGGTTGGGAAAGTGTGCGAGACTCATTGGTTCACATAGCAGATTGTTATATTGCGTGGCTCGGCTCATTTGTTTTATTAAAAACAAAGAAGCCACTTACACCAAAGGATGAACGACAGAAATTGAAACTGGACGATATAAAAATACGCTTTGAACAGGTTGATTCTTTTGTAAATGAGGTATTTGAATTACACGGAAAGCAATTATCTGAGCCAATTCAAAGAAAGATTCCTTGGAGAGATGAAACAGAAATTATAACATTTACCATTGGTAAATTAATAATGCATACTATAACTCACGAATTTCACCACAAGGGACAAATTGTAGCAATGATACGTCAGATGGGTTATGAACCTCCAAATACAGATGTATTAGGAACTAACGATTAATATATGTAAGAGAAAATAGATTTCTTTACCTTTTTCTATTAACAGGTACAAGGGTAAAGTTCAGCTGCCTATTCAGGTGGCTTTTCTTATTGAACTAACGAGCAGGTTTGTTGAACAAGGAATTAGATAATTATGCTAATATTAGACTTAAGTTAGGGGGAGAAAATGTGGATGACAAATTAATGGAAATGCCTTTTCCAGAACTTATCTCAAAATTAGCGGTAGCACCTGTATTTATGGTAGTGGTAATATTGGCTATTTTAAATGTAATACTAAATAGAAAAGATAAAGGATGTTTAAATTTTTTAACGATAATAGGTTCTTGGATATATATTTGTATATATGTATTAGCACTGTGTTTCTTTATCTTTGGAAAATAAATAGCTATTCAACTAACGGGTGCAAGAGTTAGAGAACAGAGTTGTCTTTGAGGCAGCTTTTTCTTGTTGAACTAACAGAGCAGGTTACTTGAATAAGGATAATTGTAAATGCTTCGGGTAAAATACCCCTAAATATTATATTAGGGAGAAGTAAAAATGAACCAAAGGTTTTCTCTTTTATTACTTATGTTCAGTATCATAATTTTTGGAATAAACAACGTAACTGTATTTGCCAATTCAAATGGAGAAGTAAAGCCTTCTAAAAGCGTATGTATACAAGAATTTGAAAAGAAAAGTAAAGAGTTTGATAAAAAGGTGTTAAAGGATATTGTTAAGAGCTATAACCTAGATATATCAGATTATCAAGAATTTACCCACGATGACTTAAATTTAAAAGTAGGGGATAACCTTGATGATCATTCTGACAAAATATCATTACAGCATCTATTTGTAGGCTCCAGCATAGGTTCAAGGAGATTATTCTTAGATAGTGGTTTGGAAGGTACAAAGGGATATTTCGTTTATAAAAGAATAGATGGAAACAATGTATTAAAGGAATTGCATAAAATGGGTAAAGTTTGGGTTGTAATGTCGGAAAATGAAAAGCAATCAGTTAGGTATCGACTAAAGCCTTTTAATTGGGATAAATGTAAGGGGAATTAACAAATTATATCTTTATTTCTTCTTCAACGGGTGCGATTCTTCAATTAAGAAGGATCGTTTTTTGCTTATTCAAGTAACGGGGCAGGTTAGCACAAGAAGGAAAATGTTGAAATTGTGGTGAATTTAATTAGTACCATTATTAAAAAGGAATGTGCTTTGTATGAATAATTTATTTGAAAATTACGGGAATTATCAGATAAAAGAAATTTATGGAGAACAATATAAAAAGTTTATTCCATTTGCTTTAGAGAAGAGTGATTATTTCATCCTTGTAAAAAGGATTGATATGCCTTGTGATGATACAATCGATGAGTTATTAGAGAAATTAGAACCCTATCTGATAAATGTTTATAAACAAAAAAGTTGGGCGAACACACAACTTAGAGATAGTAGTGCCTTTGTGTTTTACTATCATTCTTATATGGAGTGTGGGTCCATATTATTGGAATATGCTGATAATATGTTTGATTGGCAGCAGCCAAGATTGTTGGAGGATTTATCTTTTTATAAAGAAGAAAATAAATTATGGGTATCGAATACTGCACACGAAGAAGAACTTTATATGGAAAAGGTTAGCAATGAAGAAAAAAGCGAATTAAGAATGATGGGTATTAGATTGAAAAATATAAGAGGATGACATTCTTGTTCAACTAACGGGTGCTTTTGTTAACAATCGGGTTGCTGCGGCAGCCCCTTTTTCTTATTCATCTAAAGGGCAGGTCGGCTGAACAAAGAATTTTGATAAGTAACAAGGATGGATAGTATTGGATATGCATAAACTTATACCAGGCACCAAAAGTACAAGGAGTGGAACTCAAGTGAGAAAAATTTTATGGGCTACGGTAAGCTGTGTTGTTGTGTTAAGTGGACTAGTTGTTTTTGAACATACTCCAAAAGCTGAGGCTAGCATTTCCACTCAAAATGATAAATTAGATTCACTTAAAACTTACAAACAAAAAGCTAAATTTATTTTTTTAGTAGAAGAAAAACTTAAAGAAGAAGGGTATAACTCAACTTTAGTTAGAATGCTCTATGCTAGCCAAGATACAGATAAAAGAGAAATTACCATTGAAATTTCAGAAAGTGAATATAAGGGAAAGCAAACCAAAGACAAAATAAATAAAGTTATTAATCATATTGCTGAAGTAAATAAACTCGGTTCAATTGTAGTCCACGTTAAAATAATAAAAGGGATAAGCTGACCAGCTTATCTTTTTTTTATCCTGAAACTTAACATTGATGGAAGTAATACTTTTTTTCTTGCTATTCAAATAAATAGCAAGGGTAAGATTGTGAGGAAATGTACTTAAAGTAACGGGGGCTTGAGTTTACGACAGAGCTGTCATCGAGGCAGCTCTTTCTTGTTGAACTAAATGGTCAGGTTAGTTCAAGAAAAGATAGGGGGTAATTCCCAATATCTTTGGTGGCAAAAATCGATTATTATAGAGTAAAAATGAATCTTAAGGCGGTTTAGTTAATTTGAAAAAATGGGAAAATGTAGCTAGAGGTATTTCTTTTGTGTTAATATTTATTTTCCTTCGAATACTTGATAAATCGTTTTTGCTGGAAACGTTGTATGCTATTATATTATTTTTGGGTGTTCCGTTTATTTTATCTAAAATCAATATCCTTCAGAAGCCAGTAACAAATAAAATTGGCTGGTTAGTCTTAATTGCATCGTTTATCTTCATAGAAGTATTGTCTTATTTATTTTAAAGAACTAAATTTTGATGATTTTGGTAAATGTGAAATGGTTCAAGATCAATAAAAATAAAATTATAACCTTGTTCAACTAACGGGTGCATTACTTTAAGTTCCAGCTGCCAATTCGGTGGCTTTTTTGTTCTTTAACAATCGTGTCAGGATAGTTAAAGTACCTTACCCCGTTGTTTTAGATGGTAATTTCGTTATAAAATCAAATATTATATGTGTGTCGGGAGGTTTAATATGGTTGATAATGAAAATTCGCCTTTAGATATTGGGATAGTTAAAATTCATCTTCCTGACGCAATTAATCCCAGTTTTATGATTGCACAAAGTCTGGGTGAGGAATTTGGTTTAGAAACCAATTATGAAGCTGAAGAAAAATTACGCAATAGTTTAAAAAGCAAGGATAGAGTCGTTTATAAAAAAATAAAAATCGACGCTGAATCTGGCTGTGTTTTTATAAATGCAAATTCAAAACAAGGTAATAGTATTCTCGAAGTGGCAATTATCATTAATGAATTGGCGATACAACCATTTCGTCAAGAACTAACTTTTGAACATATAGAAGAGGCAAGAAAAGTTCTGACAACCTGGAAACGTCCTAAACCACAAAAATGGAAAGAAGGTGATATATTTGCCATTCCATTATCGGATAAGACATTTGGATATGGACAGGTATTATGGCATCAGAATAAAAAATCATCGGTTACCTGTGCTATATTCGATCGTCAGAGTATAGAAATTAAAGCAAAAGAGGATATTGTTCAATCAAACGTTATATCAGTTATGACAGTTAAAAATTTATTTGATTTAAACAATGGCAAATGGAAAGTAATAGGTAATCATTCATTGGTGATAGAAAAATCAAATTTCCCTATGGAACATAGTGACAACCCTGGAATCAATTTTAAGATTTATCAAGAATCTACACTTAGTGATTTTATTGAAGCATATTTTAGGATAAAACCGTGGAACCATTTACCTTTTAAAGATAGCTTTATGGATACACTTCTTTTACCAGGTGTGGTCCGACCTGATAATGTTATTATCCTGACGAAAGAACAAAAGAAATTATACTGAAAGATTTCTTAAACGAGTGCTTTACTTGAAGCTCTGAAAGAACTTTAATAAGTCTTTTCCTATAAGTTTGTGAAACATTGTACTTAAACTATCGGGTGCTTTCCTTAAAGAAGGAGAGGTGCTCTTTTTTGTTGAAGTATATAAGCAGGATAGTGGAAAATGTTTTGGTAAGGGCTTATGAAATGTGAAAGTTTAGGATTATATATATTGTTAAATATTACCTCTTCAAAAGTTGTGAACCAATTCCAAAGGAGATTGATTATGTCCGATTTTGAGGAATACATAAAAAAGAAACTAGAAGAGAATAAAGAGATGATTGGGCAATTGCCTTACTCAAGCGACCAATTAAGGGAAATTTATCGACAAGAGTACGAATACAAAAAGAATCCTCCAGCACTAGAGTTGAATCCAGAAGGGCAGGCAATAAATCGTGAACAAGTTGAATTTTACTTACCTGAAAAATGGGAAATGCCTCGGGAAGGTAAGCTTCTTTATGACGATGAAGAACTGCTAAATGCATTGAAATTAATTATCTTTAACATAGGTGTAAAAAAACTTTGGATGTAATCCCACAGGATTTTATTAAGCAATATCTTAATGGGATTAATACCAATTCCTTCGGGAACAACCAGAAAATTTGATATCCACGGTCCACTTGATGACCTAATTAAAGCCGAAGAAGTTATTGAAGCAAAAGATTGGGATACAAAGGAGAGTATAAATGCCGATTAGAAATTCAACTGACGGGTGCTTAATTGAATAAGAAAACTAAAAGACTGCTGAAGAGTGGTCTTTCTCTTTTTACTTACATATGGAACGTTTGTTCACGTATAATAATACTGAGGTGATTAATATGGCGATACGTGACCGAGGTAAAATTAAATGGGCTGCGGCTTATCTCCAACCCGAACAAGCAAAGATGCAGCGAGATTTTTGGCTCGACATTGAACGAATAAGGAAGCCTATTATTGACGAGCATCAAGCGGAGGAATTCGACCTGCGTATAATTTACTCGATGGAATATAACCATTCGGTAAAACTGACGGTATGGGATGACGGATTTATTCACGACATTAATGGTCGAGTTCATTATGTGGATCCTATTACACATAAGCTGCATATTGAGGTGAAGCCTGGAGAATTTGAGCGGGTGGCATTCGATAGTTTTGTTGGAGTCAAGGTAGTAGATTAAGATGACATTAAGCATTGCGTCAGCCTTATATGGGTTGGCGTTCTGTATTAAACTAACGGTAGCAGTTTAGTTTAACAAGGAGTGAAACCTTTTTTGTGGGTTAATGTGGCAATAAATGAATCGAAACTGCATTGGTTCCGGGTAACGTATAACAAGAAACCCTAAAAAAGGATTTGAGGAAATTTGGCACAGTATTTCTCTTTATTAATTTTATCATTCGTATTTTTTGTTGGGATGTCGGCTTATCTTTGGCATATTTTTAAAAAGAAAAAGAACAATGATGATTCATATAAGATAGAAATCAAGAATATTCTTGTCTTGGTATTTTTTATTCTTCTATCTGGGCTCTATTTGTTTACTCTTTGTTGGATTTGCCAAACGTGTTGGCTAATAAAACGGAACAATATAAAGGGAACTGTGATGTTTGGATATTTGAAAGTGCAAGGGGAGGACATACTTCGGTGGAATTTGAAAACCATAACATAATGTTTCCTGAAAATTATCAAGGGGCAAAGGAAGGTAGCTACTATTGTGAAGTAGAATATTATCCTCGCACTGAACAAGGAAAGTCATTAAAACTTTATTAATCAAAGGGTGGAAATTTAATAAATTCAAAATAGGTTTCCTCTTCATCCATCGGGTGTAAGAGTGTAAGAACTGTGGCTGCTACGGCAGCTTTTTTTGCTTGGTCCACAAACGAAGTAGAATAGTTTAATAAGGAATGGGTACTATGAAAAGGAATAAAAAGTAGTGAGTCGAAATGAGTTTGGCTTCCTACATTGGATGTAATATAGAAATACCGAATAATGATGAAGAATATACAGAGGATTTTTTTTATGTTGGCAGTTGTTTTGCGGGCGAGGATGAACTGCTAAATGTAAAGAAATATCAATTTACTACGCCATATGTATATGAAGTATCTAGTCATTGGGGTATTAAGATTTCTAAATATACGACTCCAGAAATCTGTTCAGAATCGAAACAGAAGCTAATAGAACTATGTAAAATTATGGACAGTTATCTTGAAAAAGGCGATTTTTTTGAACTATATAGTTGTTGGGTAGGAGAAGAAGCTGAAAGCCGAGAAGGTGAGATAACGCTCCAAATCAATAACTTTGATATTGACCAGATAGAGATCTCTAAAAAAATGTTAGTTAGATTTGAAAAATCAAATTTTTTCTCCAACTAATGGGTAGCTTTACTTCAATAAGGAGTAAGGCTTTTATCTTGTTCAACTAAAGGGCAGGTTTGTTGAAGAAGGTATTTGTATTTTCTTCCAGAATATAATGTTTATTAGACATTATAGGGGGAATACAAATGGGTTTCTATTGGGTGGGCTTTATTTTTTGGTTTCTAATTGTTGCTTCATTCTTATTATTAATAACGGGGTTATGGAAAAAATCTTGGAAAGTTTTAATATGCAGTGGAATTTTCATCATTTTACCGTCACTATATTTTGGTGGTGCAGAGAATTGGTTTAGACTACTTGTTCTTTTTCCTCTGATTCCTTTTGTGCTTGCATTTTATATAAAAAAAAGAGTTTAGCCCCTTTATGAATCCCATTGGTAAAAAACTGAAACGATTTTATTAAGCAAGAATTAGATAGTATGCTAATTGAGACAATGCCTAAAAAGCATTGCCTTTTTTCTGTAGTATTGAGGTAGATTGTGAACAATTGTACTTAAGCTAACGGGTGCGATGCTTTAACAAGGCATCGCTTTTCTTGTTCAGCTAACGAAGCAGTTTAGTTTAAGAATCATATTTGTTAAACTTAAGGAAAAGGAAGAAAAGTTGAGGTAAGAAAAATGTATGAATTTAAAGATGAGTTCGAGAGAAAAGAAAAAAAATTTAAGATATACATTTTTTTATTTGTTATCTCTGTTTTAATAAATACATTCATTGATTTCGATGATTTGGGAATTAAAAGGGAAGTTTATAGCCTCCTATTTTTTTGTTTTATTCTTTATTTTGGACTACGAAGGAAGTTATGGGCTGAAGTTATCATTAAATTTTTCGTTTGGCTAAATATCATTTTATTGTTCCTCATTATAATTGTTAAGGTTTTAGGATTATAGTAAAAAATAATGGTTCTGCAACTAACGGGTGCGGTTCTTGAAGAAGGAGAATAGCTTTTTTAGTTGAACTCCGAAGATGTATCCTACAAACTAATATAAAATAAAACGGGTAACGTTGATTTTAATGTCAATGTATTTTCAAATCTTAATAGTAGGTATCTTAATATTCTTGTCCGTATTCTTAAAGGATAAAGTTAATTGGAGGAAACATCTACTTAGATTAGTTTTTTTTGTTGTTGGCTTATCAATATTTTATTTTATATTGAATGTATTAATAGACAGACTATTGCACTAACGGGGGCAATAGTTAAAGATGGAGATCGCTGCGGCGATCTTTTTGCTTATTGTACTAATGGGCAGGATAGTTCAACAAGGATTTCGAATTTTGCTTATTGAATTTAATAATTGAACCAGATACATATCAATGCTTGGAGGTGGTTAAGTGCCTGAAATTGAATCAGCATTATCTATATGCTTTTACGATGAAAATAATGACGAGGTTTTACTTACAGAGATAAGTGAGGGACTACATTATCATATATTCGAAGCCAATATACATCCAGGAAAGTGGGGTATACTCAGTAAGATAAGAGATAGGTATGGTAAGACTGTATCTTTTAATAGACCTCAAATTGAAGAGTTTATAAAGAAACTTCAAAAAATTAAAGTGTTTATACCGCAAATTTACGAAAAGGAAATTGATGAAATAATAAAAGTCTTAAACAATGAACACATTCAGAACATCATTATTTATGGAGATTAAGCTATTCAACTAACGGGGTGCAAGAGTTGAAGATCCAATCTGCCAAAAATTCTTGGTGGCTTTTTCTTTTTCAGCTAACTGGCAAAATACTTCAATAAGATTTATTTCCTTTGTATGATGGGAATATTAAGAAGTTAAAATTTGAGGTGATACGGTGTCAGTAAAAGGTCTTAATCATTTTTTATTTTCAGTGTCTAATTTAGTGGATTCGATTGAGTTTTATAAAAGTGTGTTTGATGCAAAGTTGTTAGTTAAGGGTAGAAGCACTGCCTATTTTGATCTAAATGGGTTTTGGCTTGCTCTAAATGAAGAAAAAGATATTCCTCGTAATGAAATTAGCCAATCATACACACATATAGCTTTTTCAATAGAAGAAGCAGAATTTGATAATATGTACCATAAACTCAAGGAATTGAATGTAAACATCCTATCAGGTCGTCCAAGAGACGAAAGAGATAAAAAGTCTATTTATTTTACTGACCCAGATGGTCATAAGTTTGAATTTCATTCAGGTACTTTACAAGACAGGCTGGATTATTACAAAAAGGAAAAAACACATATGAAGTTTTACAATTAGATGATTTCCTTGTTCAAGAACAGGTTTCTTTGGAGAGATTGTGAAAGATTGTACTTAAAGTAACGGGGGCAAGAGTTTAACAACAGGCTGCCACGCAAGGCGGCTTTTCCTTATTGAGCTATAGGATTAATATATACAGTATGATTATTGACCGTATCCATCGTAAATAATGAAACAAAAACAGCCATTTTTCTTACTTTGCTTACTTAATATATTCAGAAAGTAAATATAGTTTTCAACGTAAAGACATATCAGTACCTGATACAGAAAACAATCTTTATAATTTCTTTATTAATTCATTATCTATTTGTTTATATTTTTTGGATATACTTCTCCCAACGATTAATAAGGGGGAGTTGGATGGGTATGTCAAAGTTGAAAGTCAAAAATATTACAAAAACATATTTTGGAGAACGCGATAACCAAGTACAGGCATTAAAAGGTATTGACTTAGAGTTTAAAAAAGGTGAACTAACAATTATTATGGGTGCAAGCGGGTCGGGAAAATCGACTTTTTTGAATATAATAGGGGGTCTGGACCACCCCTCAACCGGTAGTCTTTATATAGACGGCAGTGAGGTTAAATACTTTTATAAAGAACCGCAGGCTTCATTATATCGTCGGCAAAAAATAGGTTTTGTATTTCAATTCTTTAATCTTCTTTCAGGCCTTACCGTCTATGAAAATGTTTCTCTTCCACTTTTATTGAAAGGTGAGCCGTTGAGGACAGTAAAAGGTGAAACGGAAAAAATATTAAAATTGACTGGATTATATGAAAGAAAAAACCACCTACCCTCACAATTGTCAGGTGGGCAACAGCAACGTGTAGCCTTAGCAAGAGCTTTAATCCACAAACCGGCGATTTTACTTGCAGATGAACCAACGGGAAATCTTGATTCAAAAACCACGGAAGATATGATGAGATTAATAATCAAAATGCGGGATGAATTGCAACAGACCATTATTTTAGTAACACACGACCCTTTTGTAGCGAAATATGGTGATCGCATTTTAATGTTCAGAGATGGACAGGTAAAGAGCGAGTATACTGAAAACCAAAAATCTAGGGATATAAAATTGAAAGATATAACGGAGTTATTACGTAAATCTTCAGAGGAGGTTTACGAATGAGGAGGTATATCTTTCAATTAGCAGTTAAACTATTATGGAGAAGCAATCAAAAATCGCTGTTTGCATTAATGGCAGTTGCACTTGGAGTCAGTTTACTGGTTAGCATTTTTATCATCTATGAAAAAATGGAACAATCCATCCAGCAAGATTTAGTCCAGCGTTACGGAAATACCGATATTCTTGTTGGATACCGCACCAATAAATTGCTTCAAGGGGATCAAATCAAGGGAATTAGGGAAACAAGTGGTATAAATAATTCATCAAAGGTATTAGTAAATCCTCATAAATTCTCGACAGAATACAACGGTTTATGGAATGGTATTTATTATGTAGGAGTAGATAATAGTGAACTTTCCAAGAAATATTATAAATTTCGGGACAATTTAAACCAAAACGAGGTGGTACTTTCTCAAAAGTTAGCCACTAAATTACACGCTGAAATAGGTAAAGAGGTTAAAATTGGATTTCCAAGTGGAAAGTCGCAAGAATGGAAAGTCAAAGAAATTATTAGTGAGCAATCCTCTCCAGGTACACCTTCATTGGCCCTTTTCCACTTGGGAAGTCTGCAATCTGCCTTGGGATTAGATGAAAAAGTAAATCTTATGCTTATTGATATTAAAGAAGGTGCCAACGCGAATCATATAGAGTCCTTGCTAAGAAACAATATCGATTCCACTCTAGATATTGATATTTTATCGGATTACGAGTCGGTAACATCTAACATAAGAAGTATCGCATTGATAGGAATAACGTTGGGAATTTTATCAATCTTTACAAGTATTTTGTTTGTTTTAAGCTACTTTCAGTTATCAATCCGCCAAAGGGAAAGAGATCTGGCTTTGCTACGGGCAATAGGTGCAACCAAAAGCCATTTGTTCCAAATGGTTATTATTGAAGCAACGATTATTAACACGACCGGCATTTCTTTAGGGATATTTATAGGTATTTCTTTATCCAGCCTACTCTCAAGTTATACAGCAACATTATTTCATATACCATTCTTTCAAACCCCAACCCCATTAGCGGAACTTTTTTCAATAAATAGTATCATCTGGTTTCTTTTAATACTCGCCAGTATCTTTCCAGCTTATAAAGTTTCAAAAGTATTACCTTTACAAACAGACAGAAAAAAACTGCCAAAGTCATCTGGTTTATTTTTAAAAAGAAACCAGATAGTTACATTTCTTTTTATAATCGGGATTCTCTCTCTCTTTTGGGGAATGTATTGGCCAATTAGGGGAGACGGTTCTATAAATGCATTACTTTCTTTAGGCGGAGGCTTTTTGATTGTTTTAACGATATTGTTTAGTACCTATTATATTTTGGGATTTTTTCTTAAGGGTTTAGAATATATTTCTTTACAATGTAACTATCGAAAAACCTTTTTAGCATTAAAAAACTTTGCGATAGAACAAAGACAGAAGACCGGAGTAATTCTATTATTGTCCTTAGTAATTAGCTCGTATATTGTAAGTTCCTCTATCCTAAATATCTTGAAAGAGGGAGCGGAAAAAACTGCGAGGGAACAATATATTAGTGATTTACTAGTGATGAGCGATTTGTATATGCAAAGCTCTATACCATATGAAATCCAAAATGAATTAGAGTCGATTCAAGAAGTGAAATCAGCTGTCCCTTTGAGTATTGATTACGGTGCTTGGGTCAATCACAATACCTATGTAAATTATTTGATTTCGGACATTCACAAAATGACCAAATACAAATTGATTGAGTTGGAACAGACAGAAGATTTATCGCAAACAGTCTTTATTCCAAAAGACTATGCAAAATCACTTCAATTAAAAACCGGGGATTCGATAGGAATCCTATTAGATGAATTACGTCAAACCGAGTCATTTAATGTCATAACTGTTGATAAAATACCAGGAGCTATTAATCAAAAAAGGCTGTTCTTTGATCATACAAGCGAACTGGTTAAGCAAATGGAGGAAATTCGTGTTCAAAAGGTATTCGTTTCATTAGAAAAAGATGTTACTCCAACAGTAATCAACAGTCTTGAGAGTTTACAGATTCAGTATCCAGAATTATCTTGGGGAGATCTAGAATCAGAACTTATTAAAAATAACCAACAGGTTAATCAACGTTTTGGTATTGTTTTAATTTTCCAGTTTATCATTGGTATCATTGGTGTATTTGGTTTGATTAACGTTCTAAGTGCAGTAATTTATCATAATAGAAAAGAGTATGCCATATTAAGAACGATTTATTTGTCTCCAACGGATTTGTGTAATTTTTTAATAAAACAGGGATTATTAATATGTTTACTTGCAACTTTGATTGGAACCGGAAGTGGCATAATATTGTCCCTTGCTTTTGCAACCTCATTAGATGCTCCCTTTCAAATAATGCCAAATGGAATATGGGTCATAGGCATTGTATTCTTAATTGGATATATTGTTTCATTGTGTTTTGCTAATAGATTAAAGAAAAACATAATAGTAGAAGAGTTATCTTTCGAATAATTTACTAGCCCGGTGATGAATAGAATTCTGCCGGGTTAAATTTATGATAGCAATTGAAGTGTAATCAATTGAATATGTGATTTAGTGGGAAATAATGTTATTCTGTAGATACAGTGAATTCCAACGGAGGAGTTAATATGGCAAATCAAACAATTCTGGTGGTTGATGACGATAAAGATATTAGAAACTTAATAGAAATCTATTTGGAGAATGAAGGGTACGGGGTTATAAAGGCCGAAGACGGAAAAAAGGCGATGGAAATCCTGCACGATATTAAAGTTGATTTAATTATTTTGGATGTTATGATGCCGGGTTTAAATGGAATAGAGTTCTGTATAAATGTTAGGTCGTATCATCATATGCCAATCATTATGTTGTCGGCTAAGATTCAGGATATAGATAAAATCACTGGATTAACATCCGGAGCAGATGATTATCTTACAAAACCCTTTAATCCACTTGAGCTAATAGCACGAATTAAATCTCAATTGAGAAGATACTTAAAATGGCATCTTCCCCAAAGCGAGCAGGATCCTGATGAGGTGTTTATCAAAAATCTTGTATTAAACAATGCAACTCACGAGGTTAAAGTGGGTGGTTGTAAAGTAAATTTAACTCCAACAGAATTTGCAATCCTTGAACTCCTGGTAAGAAATAAAGGAATAGTATTTAGTATAGAAAAAATATATGAAAAGGTTTGGGAAGACTCTTTTTATGAAACGGATAATACAGTGGTTGTTCACATACAGAAAATCCGGAAAAAAATTGAAACGAATCCTAGAAAGCCGGAATTTATTAAAACAGTTTGGGGGGTAGGATATAAAGTTGAAAATTAGTTTTACAACCAAACCACTGAACCTTCCACTTTTCAGGAGAATAGGCTTGAAAGCGAAAGAAAAAGTAGGAAGAAGCCTACAATTAAAACTGATACTTACTTTCACAGTTTGCACTCTTGTCTCAGGGATAGTAATGGGGGGAACCTTTGTCTTAATGCAGAAATGGACTCGTATTCCTTATTTCGATTATACGGAAAGTAGGAATTCTATGGATCAAGACCTATGGAAGGTTGTTGAATTACTTGAATCCGCCTCTTATTCGAGAACAGACCTTACTCTTTATATTCAAAAGTTAGTTAATGATAGTGTAAAGTATAAAGAGATAAACATAATGATTACTGATCATAATGGAGAAGTACTATATAAACCTTCTGGGGTTACAGAAAATCAAATTGATATCGGAAAAGCCATTCGAGAGGCACTGGAAAACCGTAATACCAATGAAATTTATTGGACAAATAAAATGAAAAAAATTGCATTCAAAAGTGTTTATCCTTTAGTGATTAAAGGGAGATCAAGTTATGTAATTGCCGAAGGTTCATTATTTGGAAAACAGAATTATAATCAATCCTCCGGGTGGGAATCGATTCCTTTTGCAGCAGGATTAATTGCTTTCATTGCCTTATTTTATTTTTTTACAAAGAAAAAAATGCAATATATAAAAGAACTTGCTGCCGGTTTATTGGAAATCTCCAAAGGTCGTTTGAATTTCCGTGCTCCTGTTACAAGTCTTGATGAATTGGGATTATTGGCCTCCAGTATTAATAAGATGGCAGAAGATCTACAAATTAAGATCAAAAAAGAGAGAGAACTTGAGCAGACCAAAAATGAGCTGATAACAAATGTATCACACGATTTACGGACACCCTTAACATCATTAGTTGGTTACTTGAGGTTGGCAAAGGATAAAGAATATAGGAATAAGGAGCAATTGGAAAACTATATTGAAATTGCCTATTCTAAATCGGAAAAATTAGAGTTCCTTATCGAGGATTTGTTCGAATACACGAAACTTAAAGATAGTAATCTTGTAATAAATAAAAAAAGAGTTTGCTTGTCAGACCTACTAGACCAACTTTTGGAAGAGTTATCAATTTTGTGTGAAGAATACAAAGTTATTTTTTCTAAAGAATTTCCAAAGGAAAAGGCTTATATATCGGCGGATCCGGACAAAATTGTTAGAGTATTTGAAAACTTGATGACAAATGCAATTAGACACAGCGATAAGCCAGGGAAAATAACCGTAGCCATAAAAAGGGAAGTAAACACGTTGATAGTTTCGGTGCAAAACAAAGGAGAAGAAATTCCAAATGAGAACCTTAAACGAATATTTGATCGATTTTACCGAGTGGATACGTCAAGAACAGATTCCTCTATTTTTTCTGGTTCCGGAATAGGGTTAGCTATCGCTAAAGATATTGTCGAAATGCACGATGGAAAGATTCGGGTGAAAAGTGAAAACGGGATAACGACTTTTTGGGTCGAGTTTAGTTTTGAGATATAAATTTTCTAATAAGCTAAACTGATTATTTAGATGTAAAATTCAATATTGGGGAAGTATTAAGTGATATATTTAAGTAGCAAGTGGACTAGTATAGGAGTTTTGGCTATCATTGGCAGTTTTTTATTGTTATTGAACTAACGAAGCAGTTTAGTGGAAGAGTGATACCACTAATTGTTATCGCCCAAACCCCCTTTCACAGTATATAATTAATGTTGAAAGAAAGGGTGACAATCCAAGATGAGCAAATTTTGGCGAAAATTCGAAAGGAAATTAGTTAATACCAAAATACGTTTGCCAATTTACATACTTACTATTTTATTTTGTATTGGTATGTTTATAGCACCTAACTTCTTCTTACCTACGTTGTTTGTAACTTTTTTTGGGTCACTCCTAATTTTGGAAAGCATTCATCCCAGGGGGTATCCTTTACTTTATAGATTTTTAACGGCTTTTCTTCCAAGTAATATACAGATAGTAGTTGTGACACTTCTAAAAATTCTGGGAGTAATGTTAGGTCTCTTATTTTTAATTATTGGAATAGGTGTAGAAATAGGTCAGTACTTCCACTAAGGACCACTATGTTTTGAATTTCACCTTGGTTATTTCACTAATGGGGTAATGTTCAATAAGAAAAATAGTAAAACTGAATCTAAGGCATTTAAATCTAGGTTGGTAAATAAGAAAGAATGGTGGTTTGTTTTGCAAAAATGTGAAAACTGTAAGACGGCTTTTAGCTGGAGCAAAATATATAAATCTGTCTGGGCATATAAATCGATTGTATGTGACAAATGTGGTAAGGAACATAAGATAACCATTCCTGGGAGGTTCACATTTGTTTCTCTAACTATTTTACCGACGTTGATTTTTAGTGATTTCCTTTCGCCCTTCGAAAATATATTGATGACTATTATTGTAGGAACCACCATATTACTTTTCGGTTCTTTGTTCACACCATTTTTAGTGAAATATAAAGAAAGAGTGTGAAATAATACACTTAAACAAAAGGGTGCTTGAGTATAATTTTATGGACTTATGACTTGGTTGTTTTCTATGTGAGAAAGAATAATAAAAACATAATGAGGTTGAAAGTAGTGGATTTAACAAGAATAGTTTTAGCTGTAATAATATTTTTAATTGGAATTTATTCAATTTTTAGAACTATAAGACATAGAAAAGAAATCCAAAAGGCTATTAAAGAGAATAGGTCTATCTCAAATATGTTACGTAAAGAGAATAGAATATTATCAATAGAAATGACTATAATGATTATTTTACTTATTATAGCTATATTTCGGGGGCGGTGATTGAAAGCTATTTCGAAATTGGATCAAAAAGTAAATCAGAACTAATCAGCCAAAAATTATTTTTATTTGTGAATTCTTTCACTTAAACTAATGGAGCAGTTTAGTACAATAAGAAAGATTAATAAATTTTTATAAAAATGACAATATTATGCTATCAATAGTAACGGGGTGAGATTATGGATGAACGAAAAATGCTTTTAAACCATAAGTTAAAAATAAACAAACAAAAAAGTCAGAGAAGCAAATTAATGAATTTACTACCCAAAGATATGTCAACTGTTATAGAGAAAAGTAATTTAATCATATCTCCAGAATTAGAAAGAATCCTAGATAAAGTTCACGAAAAATGGAACTTTGAATTACATAAAGGGGATTTTGCAATTAAATATAGTAATTTCAGAAAGGAATTTAGCTGGGAACAAGAGGTTATTCAGTATGTGCAAGGGATTGATATTGAAGAGAAACTAGTTTATTTATTTTTGGGGATAGATGACAGTCCAATATTTCTTGTTGGCGGAAAATGGGTAATAAAGAACTTTAACATTCTATGGGAACGTATCAACAATGATGACCTATGGGTTATTAGTCAAGATTTCAGCTATGGTGTTCTAGTTTCTCATTATGGAGGATATTTGGAACACGACCCCAACCCAAAAGAAATTATTTATGCAATTACTAAATGGGATAATTAATCAAAAGTCTTCTTCAACTAACGGGTGCAAGAGTTGAAGATCCGGCTACCATTCTTGGTAGCCTTTTCTTATTACACTAACGAAACAGGTTAATTTAAGAAGAAACAGGGATTACCCTTACAAAAATCGAATATATAATTTTAAGGGGGAATCAATATTGAATAGAAAAATAGCTATATCTTTATTTTCCTTGTTTCTCTTTTTAGCTTGGCTTCTTTGGGGAATTTATGTTTCTACTGGAGAAGAGTGGTTGACAGTCCTAAATATTGAACAAACAAGCGAGGATACATTCATAGCTAGAGTCTCAGGTATAAAAGTTTTAATTGGGGCAATAGCATCAATACTCATAGGATATACTCTCTATTTAATTAGTAGGAAAAAGTAAAAGGTATTAAGCTAACAGTGCGTTTCTGCAAAAAGCAGGAACGCTTTTTCACTAACTGGGCAGTTTAGTGGAAGAAGAGTAAGGAAAAATCGACCACTAGAAAAAGGATTTTTTTCTGTTAGAATTACCTCGAAGAAAGGATGATTTTATGGTAGTTTTTTTGATGCTGTTGGGCTTTTTCGTTTTATATAGTGGCGGAAGTGCGGTATTAAAAAAGAAGTATCATATCACTGGTGAAGACACAAGAAGATGGCGATTGTCTAAAAATAAATATGTCATTATCTTTGGTATTTGTTGGTTTGGTTTGATATCAATATTGGTTTTAAAAGGAATTTTAAATCAGCTTAATGGTTTTGCAGGACTCATTATCCCTACGGAAATATGGCAGGGAATAAAGCAATATCGAAATAATAGGGAAAATCGGATTTATATTTTGAATTTTTGGCAATCATTGTCTTTAATAATTTTCTTTGTTGTTTTTACAGTCTATTGGTCATTAATAAAATAAAATCACAACCTCTTGAACTAACTAGGTGCTTGAGTGAAAAAAGGTTAGGTTGCTACGGCAGCCTTTTTCTTATTGAGCTCTAACGATTCAGTTTAATAAGATGCATAAAATAAACCTCATTTCTGAGGTTTATGGCTTAAAATTCAATAATCCCAAGAATTTGCTTGTATTGCCTTGAAATTTAAAGAAATATGGTCGGTTCTCATTGTCAAAAACCAATAAATATGGATTTTCTTGAACAGGAAAAATAATCATTACTTCATCTACAAAGTCATTGAACCATTGATTTTTAACCGTAACATTAGGTTCTAAAGGGATTTTTATCACAAACCCATTATTAGGATATGGGTTCAATTTCACGTAAACCCCTGATATTCCTTCAAGAAATTTCTCTACTTCTTGTTGTAAATCGGGGGTTTTTTGAACATTTTTTATAACTTTACCTTTTTTTATATCGATTATTTTTATTTGATGATTTGTTTGAGCCATAACATTGGTTGTATATAGTATAAAAATACAAAAACTTATTAAAACCTTTTTAATCACTCTAATCACCTCAAAGGTATTTTCCCCAATAATTAAGGCAGTATTAAAATGTCGATTATATAGCAGTTTATTATGAGTTTGTGAAATAATGTACTTAAGCTAACGGGCAGTTTAGTTGAATACAAGAAGCATTAAATAATTTATAGGGTAATAAGCAGTAAAAACACAAAACGCTTGGATTTTGTCCAAGCGTTTATACTTATAGTTTTTTAACTTCCTGATTGCCTCTTATAATTTCTTGTAAGCATTCCGTTTGATTTTAACAATCCATATTTTTCATAGAAAGGGACTAAATCATCATCACAGCATATATCAATCATATAAATACCTTCAAGTTGTTTTAGCATCCGATTTACTAATTCCTTGCCGATGCCTTTATTTTGATACTGAGGTAAAACTTCAAGGAAAGGAATGTAGGCAGATAGAACACTATCGCTAATAGCAGTAATAAATCCAACCACTTGGTTGGTATTTTCTTCTAATGCAATGACTATTGTACTGCTGTTCTTTAAAAGTTTTAAATGAGTCTGTTGATTTGGAGGATTAAGCCAACCAACAAAAAAACCGTTTAACATATCAGAAGTGATGCCATCAATACAATTTTTATATATCATCATAATATATCAACTCCTAATCGGTTTTAATAACATTATTAGGTTGATGATATCTCAAAAGTAAAATAACAACAGCAACCTTCAAACATTTTGGGAATAAAATATGTTATTCGATAGTAAAAGCTAAAAGTCCTTCTGTTTGGAATAATTTGTATTAAACATAAAATAAGAAACTTTGTGAAAAAATGTACTTAAAGTAACGGGTGCAAAAGTTAAAGAACGGGGATCGCTGCGGCGATTCTTTTTGTTATTAAGCTAACGGAGCAGGTTACTGGAAAAAGTAATTATGAAAGACAATATCTCAGAAGGAGATAAGAAATGAATAAGCGACTTAGAAAGAAATTGAATAAAAAGAGAGAACGAGTTGAAATCTTTCAATATGCTGCTAATGGGCAAGCGAGTAAGATTCAAGAGTTGATAGAAGCAGGAAGCGACATTAATAAAAAAGATATTGGTGGCTATACGCCACTACATTTCGCAGTACAGGAGAATCATTTAGAGGTCATTCAGTTATTACTTTCATCAGGTGCGGGAATTAATTTAAAGGACAAAAATGGATTTTCGCCATTGTATATCGCAGCTTCGGAGGGTCATACAAAGGCTATTGATTTATTGATCAAAAATGGAGCAGATATTGAAATTAAGTCGAACGACGGTACTACTCCATTGATCATTGCGAGTTGTTTTAATCATCTAGAAACAGTAAAGGTACTTGTACAAAAAGGTTCAAACATCAATGCCAAAGTAAATGGTGGTAATACTGCCCTTTCATTTGCAGAGGAATATGGTAATAAAGAAGTGGCTACTTTTTTAAGACAACAGAGTAAAGAATAGTCAACTGCGATTTTCATTCTTCAACTAACAGGTGCGATTGTCCAATAAGGGCAGTCGCTTCTTGTGCTAACGAAGCAGTTTGGTGAAAGAAGGAATTAGTGTAACTACGTCAAATTTATGTATTTAAAGCATTAATATTCGGAGGTTATGTACTTGTCAGCAGAACGAGAAACAATGGTTAATTCATTGAAAAAATTAGTTATCCCGACATTAAAAGAAAGAGGATTTAAAGGTTCATTTCCTCACTTTTATAGAAAATTTGAAAATCAAACGGACTTGTTAATGTTTCAATTTAGTCAGTGGGGAGGTACACTTTACGTTGAAATCTCGAAGTGTCCACTAAACGGCATTACAGGTTTTCAAGAACAACAAATCCCTGTAAATAAAATAAAGGTGTATCAGGTTGTAGGTAATTCTTTTAATGATAGGAATCGTATCGGACCAGGCTTAGGCTTCAAATTCAGTATTAGTAATACTGATGAGGTCGCAAAAAATATTCAAAAGTCTTTAGATGATGCTGAGGATTGGTGGAGAGAACATCCGAACTGGTGGAATGATTAAGGTGAAACGCATTGAAGTTTCTTCTTCAGCTAACGGGGTGCTTTAATTAAATAGTAGCCAACATAGACTCTAGGACATTCATTTCTATTAGAACCACTGAATTAAGCCCATTTCAAGTGAGAAGGGCTTATGTTTTTTTACAAACAATTTACAAAAATTTTATAGGGTTTTATTCATTTTTGACTAATTCTAAACGTGAGAGAACTAAAAGGAAGGAAGTGGAGAGAAATGAAACGTCAAAGGACTTTTTTTATTATTAAAGATCTGATTTTTGAAATCCAGAAACCAGAAATTACACTAAAGCAAATCAGAGTAGCACAGGTTAAAATTGAAAATAAGGAATATAAAGAACTGAGAAAAAAATTCGATGAAGATGTTTTTCATATAGAAAAAAAACCGGAAGGATGGTTTATAACACAGAAAGAGTAAGCCCCACTCTATTTTGAGAAGGGCTTTTTATTAACGAAATGTTATCTTATTGAGCTAACGTGGCAGGTTAGTTGAATAACAAAACAAGGTTGGGAACACTAAAATGAGGTGTTGACTAATGAAAAGATTCATCATTTCAATAATAGCAATTCTTTTTGTAATTGCCCCTAATAAAGCAGGAGCAACAATTCCAGGATATACTGTGATAGCAAAATCCGATAAAGATAATATAACTATTTATGCCAAGAAAATGGATGGTTTATATTATGACTTCAAAATTGATTTAAAGGGGAGGGTTTTCTCAAGACCTTTTTGGATGAACGTTACTAATCCTACCTACGCCCCGCAAATATATTACGAAGACATCAATAAAGATGAAAAGAAAGAATTAATCATAATCTTAACGAAAGGTTACGGTACTGGTGTTTTAGACCAAGAAGTTAATGTTTTTCATATAGATTATAATCGGTTTGGCGAGGTGCTTGTTGATAACCCCCTTGCAATAGTATTGAAGAATGTTAAAACCAGGTTAACACCAACTGAAGCGAAAATAAGTATTGGAGACAAGCATTATGTTGTAGATATAAGTCCAGTAGGTATCAAGCCTGAGAATATATTAAATGATATATCCTTTGGTAGCATTATTAAGTATGAATTAGAAAACAATCAACTTAATGTTAGGTTAGCGTCCCAAGTTTCCCCAGCATATTCTATTGGTGAAGTTATTATTGCTTATGAGTATCGTGACAAAATGTATCAAGCAAAATCAATTGAATTCCAACAGTACCAATCTAATTGATATTGAGCTAACGGTTTGCGATGCTTATTATAAGGCATTGCTTTTTCTTGTTCAACTAAAGTAAGCAGTTTAGTTGAAGAAGGAATTAATCATAAAAACAAAGAATTTATAATAAACCTGGGTTTTGAAAGGAAGATTTATTTGAGTTGGGATACTTATCAGCAAGCTATTCATTTAATGAAACAAAGTGAAGAAGAATGTGATTTTGTAGGAGAACGAACAGATGAACTAATTAATAAAGCTGAAAATGTATTAGGCTTTGGTTTTTCAAAAATATATCGAGATTTCGTTAAGAAACTCGGTGCAGGAAATTTCGGTTCACAAGAAGTCTATGGTGTTATAGACGATGACTTTGAAAACTCATCTGTTCCAGATGCAATATGGTTTACCCTTACCGAACGTGAAGATAGTAACCTTCCAAATCACCTACTTGTTATTTATGATACAGGGATGGGTGAATTGTTTTGCTTGAATTTTAAAAAGGTTAATGAAATGGGCGAACCAAATGTAATTACATATATTCCAGGTAATGATTTAGATAAACAAGATTTAACTGTTATCGCTAATGATTTTGGTGATTTTTTACTGGATTTGGTTAAAGAAGAGACTTCTTATTGAACTTACGGGGGCTTTACTTCAAGTATATAGGAGAAAAACAATGTTTATTAGAGCATTTATTCAAGCCAAGACGAAAATTGAAGCTGAAACATTCTTGAAGAATTTGTTTGTTTTGGCAGAAAAGGTACATTTAAAATTAAAGGTAACAAGCTTCGAGACATACTGGAAATTCAATGATAGCTTTCAAATTGAAATGGAAGGAACAAGCCTAACAGATGAACAATTTAATAAGTTTTTAGAGTGCGTAGCGACAAAATGGAGTAGCTCATCTGACAGTTATTTAGCAACCATAACTATTGAAGGTTGTACGATATTCCTCGAAAATTTCGAGTTTATTGAAATTTTTCCTAATGAGGTTTAATAGACATAGAGCGAATAGAATGTGAAGTGTTCTACTTAAAGTAACGGGTGCTTGAGTTGAAAATCGGGGCTGTCATTGAGGCATCTTTTCTTATTGTGATAACGAGAAAAACAAGGAGAAAACATTCCCCTTGTTTTTTTAAAACTTTTGTTGTTTAAACACAAACGTTTCTCTCAAAGCTCTATCAACGCCTTTTTCTTTCCAAGTGACGACAATTTCCAATTCTGTTGCTTTTACCGCCAATGGAAAAACAGAAAATTTAAATTCTTGACCCGTTTGTTTAAGCATTACTTCACTCGCCTCACCGCTAACGAGTGCAAATTTTGTTTTCGAATTTGGCTCATTTCGATATGCCTGCACAGTTACCGATTCCAAGTTCATCCCGATATTTTTGACCTTAAAACTATAAGTGTGATATACTCCCTTTTTTGCCTTAACGGAATGTTGAGTATGATCCGCTTTGCCAACTTGAACCGACCATTGTTTCGATGTTTGATTTTTGGGTAGATGATCAAACGTTAACGCCTGAGCTTGAAACGATGTTCCGAAAGCCAAAACAAAAAGAAAAGCCAATATCCCAAACCATTTATTCATTTGTCCACCTCCATTTCACCCGTAGTTTTCTCTCCAAAGCTTAATACTATTAAAAGGATTTTCTCTTAAATTAACGAAGCAGGTTAATGAAAGAAGGAAAAACTTACATCTAGTGGAATTATTAAGTACAACTAACAAAGATGAATGAAAGGCTGAGATTATTTTGATAACTGGTTTAATAATATCCCCCATTATTGCAGGGGTCATAGAAGGGGTTATAGATGGATTTCGTAATAAGAAATTTTCAACTAAAAGTTTTACAAAAATGTTTTTGTTTATTTTTGTAGTAGATATAATCATTATATCTTTGAATGAAATATTGAATAAACACGTTAGTAATAAACAATCGGAAAAATATGGTTTATGGATATTTGGAGGATTTTTGTTATTATATTCAATTTATCTTTCAATTAAAGGTTTGAAAAATAAGGACAAATAACTCTTTTCATTAGTTACTGAAATTGATTCCTCATATACAACTAACGAAGCAGTTATATACAGTATGATTTTTGACCGTATTCATCGTAAATAACGAAACAAAAATAGCGTATCTTCTAACTTTGTTTACTTATTATCTTCAGTAGGTATTTATAGTTTTCAACGTTAACAAACATAGGACTTTATTTGCAGGGGTGGGTATGATAGGCTTGGCTGCCTGATGAAACAACTGCTTCAGCCTTTCAAGACAAATCGTACCCACGGAGACTCCAAGTCAAGTCCTTAAACGCTTATCTATGGATACATATAAACAAAGAGAAAAGGTGCACCATTCCAAGGATTTATTCCCGATACTGTATATAAGGACAGGTTAGTTGAACAACAAATGTGATAAACTGTTATAAGCAATTTTTATTTTGGAGGGTTCGAACATAATGAATAGTTCATCAATAAATGTAGGAGACGTTATATTTCAGCTAATAAATTTGGGTTTTTTAGCATTAGCCATTATTATAGTCGTTTCATTTTTCCGTTCTAATAAGAAACGAAGCAATCAACTTAACAGGATTGAAGAAAAATTGAACATATTAACTGAGGAAATTAAGAAATTTAACAAATAAATGAACCACTTGTTACGTTTAGCCCTTCTAGTGCTTATTAAAGTAACGAGTGCAAGAGTTGAAAAAGGATTGCTGCGGCAACCCTTTTTCTTGTTCCACTAACGAAGCAGGTTAGCTGAAGAAGAATAAAACCATAAAGGCTATGGAAAAGTATAGGGAATTATTAATAACAAGTTTTGAAAGGATAAGTAAAATGTACGAACAATCTGAAAGGCGAGAAGAATCTCCTACAAGTCCTCTTAGTAAATTTATAAAACGTATTTGGTACGTTTCGCTTGCTGGCGGTGCTATAGGAGTTATGTTACAACAGAGGTTTGTTGTAAAGGGATTATTTTGGATAATCTCTATAAGTACACTTCTCCTTGCTTTTTCTTGTGCCGTTATGTTATTTAACAAAGCCTTTAAATTAGAAGAGCGTATCCTTTACACAATGGCAACGCTAGTTTTAATGTTTGTTGCCCCTCATTGGTTAGACATTCCTGCCTATTTAACGAATAACTATAAAGTAGTTGAAGGTGTTCCGACTGAATTTGAATATAAAAGTCCTTACAAGGCAGGTAGTTATCTACAAGTAAAAATTCGTAATGTTGAACTGAAACTACCAAAAAGTGTTTCTAGAACAGATTCTGATAAATGGTTTGTCATACGTTACCTTCCAAATTCAAAGTTCATCCTGAATTACAAAATCTTAACGAAAGAAGAAACTTTGGAAAAGAAGTAGTATTTCTCAAACACCGTTATAGCTGTGCTTCTTAAACTAACGGGTGCCATAGTTGAACAAAGGGTCGCTGTAGCGGCTCTTTTTTCTTGTTGAACTAACGGGGCAGTTTAGTGGAACAAGTGCATATAGAACCTGCGGGTCAATTTATGGAATAATTTGGTCAAGCTATTCGGTGTAGTGCATATAAATGTTATAAACAATGGAAATTTTTATTATTTGAAAGGAGAGAAAATGGAACTACTAGCAAATTGGATTACCTCAATTATTGTATTTATTTTATTTGCTGTTGTAGTCGATATGTTGCTACCAAACTCAGTATGGAAAGGATATGTCAAAATAGTCATTAGCTTAATTTTGATTCTTTCCATTTTCAAGCCCATACTTTCCTTGTTTAAAGTAGATACGGAAAAAATACTTTCATCTGTGGTAAGTAATAACGAAATAGGGCAAAATTCAGCTGCCGAAAAAATTAATATGAGAAAGGAAGAAATAAAGAAATTACAAGATGAGTCTATATCAGGACAAGTTGCTAACCAAATGAAAGATATTGTTGTTGAAGAACTTTTATCCAAATACGAACTAGCCATTAAAGAAATAAAGGTCACTCCAAACGAAGACCAAACGAAAACAAGTGTGTTAGTTACTGTTGGCAAGGTCACTTCAAGCGACAACCAAACAGTACAAGTAGTTCAACCCTTAAAAACTGTGTCAATTAAAGTGAATTTGCCAGAAGAAAAATCCAAAGGTAAGGAGGAGCAAAATTCCCAAGAGAAAAAAGATGTTCTCACATTTTTTGCGAAAAGATGGGAACTAGAAAAGTCAAATATTACACTTAATTGGGAGTAAAAAGAAATAGTTGTTGTTAAACTAACGGTTGCATTACTTGAAAATGGAGCTGCCAATGGCGGCTTTTTGTTTGTTAAGCTAATGGGGCAGGATAGTTGAATAAAGATGTTATAATTTAATCAAATAACAAAGCATTACTAAAGGGTGATGGATAATGAAAAAGGTTCAGAAGGAAGTAACTTTAACACTTGAATACTTTCAAAATAAAGCAGATAAAGCCAGTGGAATCTATGAGGGGGGAATTGTTGACCCAAATATAGAGGGTTTAATCATTGATGTAACTAATGGTGAATCATTTGATTTTGAAGCTGATGAATTTGTTAGTAACGGCAAGTATGAAATACATTTAAGAGGAAATCGTGAAGCTATAAAGGAATTAGGCAGATATTTAATTGCTTTAGCTGAATACGACACCGAAGACCCAAATTATCACGACCACTTTGATAATGTTCGTAATTCAGACGGTAAGGAAAGTGTAGATTTAGTTATTTACCAACCTTCAGAATGAGGTTCTTGTTCAACTTACGGGTGCTTGAGTACAAGAAATTATGGCTGTTACAGCAGCCTTTTTCTTATTGCACATACAAGGATTTAGGGGGGATTAATTTGGATGAAATTAATCAAGCAATAAAAAAAGGCGAATTTGTTAAAGCAAAGCAGCTTTCTAAGACTATGGATTTGGAAGCTTTAACAGAAAAACTTTTCCTTATAGCATATGATGATGAAACAATTGCTCCCTATGGATTTGCGAACTACTTATTATTTGATAAGGAAACCTCTGAGTTACATTACTTAGCGTCATTTCTACTTAGTATGGGATTGAATCATTTAGATGGTGCATATCAAACATCATTTTTCCACGCAAAAAGAGCAGTTGAATTAGCTCCAGAAGATATTAGTTATAAAGAGTATTTATTACTTTTTTTTGAATTGCCTGAGCCTTTGCTTAGTAAAGATGAAGCTTCAAAAATAGCTAAAGAAATTTTAAAAGTGGACCCAGAAAACAAGGCTGCATTGTCGGTGTTAAATGGGGACATTCATTAAGATTCTTATTCAATAATCAGTTTGTGAAGAATTATACTTAAACTAACGGGTGCAAGAGTAAA
>Ga0308175_100000145_pt1 | contig 54624 bp, 43 predicted proteins | sample PhyCR1_3_FD_203893 | JGI IMG/M metagenome (GOLD analysis project Ga0308175, IMG submission 203893) | Soil microbial communities from UC Gill Tract Community Farm, Albany, California, United States - DLSLS.C.R1 | ecosystem: Environmental > Terrestrial > Soil > Agricultural land | place: USA...
AGAGCCTACAATGGTTGGATGGCTGACGAGGCGGCTACCCTCAGGGTGAAGGACGTGGATCTCGCAGCGACCGCGCCGTCCCGCCCCGGCGCCGCCGGCGAGTGGACGTTCGGCGGCACGATCGGCCGCTACCTCGTGCTCGGCGTACTCGGCCACGGCGGGATGGGGATCGTGTACGAAGCCTATGACCCGGTGCTCGATCGCCGGATCGCGGTGAAGCAGCTGCGCGCGATCGGCGCCGATGAGGCCAGCGAAGGTCGCGCGCGCATGCACCGCGAAGCGCAGGCGCTCGCGCGGCTGTCGCACCCCAACGTGATCACCGTGCACGACGTCAGCGAGCACGAGGGCACGATGTACATCGCGATGGAGCTCGTGCAGGGCACCACGATGAGCGTCTGGCAGGCCGGGCGCGGCTGGCGCGAGATCATCGCCGGCTACAGCGCGGCGGCGCGCGGGCTCGTGGCGGCCCACGCGGCCGGGCTCATCCACCGCGACTTCAAGCCCGATAACGTGCTCGTCGGCGACGACGGCCGCGTGCGGGTCACCGATTTCGGGCTGGCGCGGCTCGCCCGCGAGGCCCCCGCCCTGGCGTCCTCGACGAGCCCGGCCTCGCTCGCCGCCAACCTCACCACGACCGGTGCGGTGATGGGGACGCCGCTCTACATGGCGCCCGAGCAGATCGACGGCGCCGTGGTCGACGAGCGCAGCGATCAGTATGCCTGGTGCATCGCGCTGTGGGAGGCGCTCTACGGCGAGCAGCCGTTCATCGGCGTCAACCTGGCGCTGCGCAGCGTCGCGATGAAGACCGACACGCCGGCACCCCCGGCGGGGACGCGCGTGCCGCGCTCGGTCGCCCGGATCCTCTTGCGCGGCCTGTCGCTCGATCCGGCCGGGCGCTGGCCGAGCATGGACGCGCTGCTCCGCGAGCTCGAGCGAGCGACGTCGTCGCGGCGGGTCGTGATCGCCGTGGCCGGGCTGGTCGCCGCCGCGGTCGTCGCGCTGGTGTTCACGGTCGGGCAGAAGACGGGTGAGGCGCGAACCGGGTGCAGCGCGGCGGGGGCGGCCGCCGGCGAGCTGTGGACCCCGGCGATCGCGGGCGAGATCGCGCGCGGGTTTGCCGCGACCGGCGCGCCGTTCGCGGGCGACGCGGCCGGTGCGCTCGGACGATCGATCACGGCGTGGCGGACGCGCTGGCAGCGCATCGCCGTCGAGAGCTGCGAGGCGACCCGGGTGCAAGGCGTCCAGACCGCGGCCACGCTCGACCTGCGCACCGCGTGCCTCATGCGGGCGCGCGACCAGCTGCGGATCACGATCGCCGCGCTCGGCCATGTCGAGCGATCGGGCGTCGAGGCGGTGGAGCGCCTCGCGCTGCCTGACCTCGACGCCTGCAACGACGTCGCCTCGCTCGCCGGGGCCCCGCCGCCACCGCGCGATCCGACCGCGCGCCTGGCGATCGAGGCCCAGCTCGACGCGCTCGAAGCCACGATCAAGGGCAGCTTCCCGATCGCGCGCGGCGCCGAGCTGCGATCGCAGGTCGAGGGCCAGATCGCCGCCGCCGTCGCGCTCGGCTGGCTGCCGCTCGTGGCGCGCGCGCGCCGCGATCTCGCGGAGCTCGAGTTCCACCTCGGTAACGGCAAGGCCGCACGCTCGACGCTGCTCGCCGCCGCCGCGGACGCCGCCGCCGCCGGCGATCCCGATGCGCTGTTCGAGGCCTACATCGCGCTGGTCGAGGTCGAGGCGCGGCTCACCTCGGACTTCGAGCTCGGCGAGGGCTGGACCAAGCTCGCCGGTGGCACGCTCGCGCGGCTCGGCCCGCGCCCGACCAAGCAGCTCACGCTCGCCCACGCGCGCGGCCTGATCGCCCAGCACGCGGGTCACGCCAAGGCCGCGCGCACGGCCTATACCGCCGCGCTCGTGGTCGCGCAGGCGCTCGGGCCCGGCGACGAGCTCCGCGCGCTGATCGACGTCGGGGTGTCCGAGATCGATCTCGATGATCTCGAAGCGGCGCGCGGCCACTTCGATCGCGCGCTCGTCCTCGCCCGCGAGGTGCTCGGCGACAAGCACCCGCGCGTCGCGCAGGTCCAGTACAACCTCGGGGTCGTCGCGCATCGCCAGGGCCACTACGCCGAGGCACTGGAGCGCTACCGCGCGGCGCTCGCCGGGCGCGAGGCCGCCTACGGCCCCGACTCGGTCGACTACGCGATGACGATCCAGGCGATCGGCAACGCCGAGCTCATGGAGGATCGCGTGGCCGACGCGCGCGCGCACCTGGAGCAGGCGATCCACCTCCTCGAGGCGCGGCTCGGCCCCGAGCATCCCGACGTGGCGGCCGCCTACAACGATCTCGGCGGCACCCTGCACCGAGCCGGGCTCTACGAGCTCGCCCTCGCGAACACGCGCCACGTGCTCGCGCTGCGCGAGAAGGCGCTGGGCCCCGACCACCCCGACGTCGCCCAGAGCCTGGTCAACCTGGCGATCGACGCCAAGAACCTCGCGCAATGGGACGTCGTCGATCCGAGCTACCGGCGCGCGCTGGCGATCTACCGCAAGGCCTACGGCGACGACTCGTTCGAGGTCGGCGTCACCTCGCTGAACCTCGCCGAGGCCAAGCGCGTGCAGGGCGCGCTCGCCGCCGCGGCCGAGGCCTACGACCGCGCGAAGCAGATCCTCGTGACCAGGCTCGGCGATGGCCACCCGATGCTCGCGCATATCTGGAACGGCCAGGGCCAGCTCGAGCTCGCGCGCGGTCACGTCGACGCCGCGGTGCCGCTGCTCGCGCGCGCGGTCGCGATCCGCGAGCACGACGGCTCCGACGCGACCGATCTCGCCGAGAGCCGGTTCGCGCTCGCGACGGCGATCGCCGGGACCGATGCTGCCCGGGCGACCAAGCTCGCGACCCTGGCGCAGGGCGTCTACCGGGCGGCGGGCCCGGGCTACGCCAAGCGGCTGGCGGCGACCGAGGCCTGGCTCGCCAGCCATCACTGACGCAACGGCTTGATCGCGATCGCGATCACGCCGTACGACTACGGGCGGGTTCCACCTCCCGAGGTCACGCTGATGGCGACGATCGAGCTCGACGGTATGTCCCTCTACTACGAAGACACCGGCCCCGGCTCGACCGGCGAGACGATCACCTTCAGCCACGGCCTCCTGTGGGGGACCGAGCTGTTCGCGCCGCAGATCGCCGCGCTGCGCGGCCGCTATCGCTGCGTGGCGTGGGATCATCGCGGGCAGGGCAAGAGCGGCACCGACCACCGCAACACCATCGGCATGGAGCTGGTGTGGCAGGACGCCGTGCGGTTGATCCAGACGGTGGTCGGCGGCCCGGTCCACTTCTGCGGCCTGTCGATGGGCGGCTTCGTCGGGATGCGGATGGCGGCGCGCCGGCCCGACCTCGTGCGCTCGCTGCTGCTCCTCGAGACATCCGCCGATCCGGAGCCGGTCGAGAACATCGGCCGCTACCGCCTGCTCACCCGGGTGATGAAGCTGGTCGGGCCCAAGCTCATCAAGAACAAGGTCGCGCCCATCATGTTCGGCAAGGCGATCCTCGCCGACAAGGCCCGGCGCAAGGAGCTCGCGGCGTTCATCGATCTGATGTCGCGGCGCGGCGATATCTGGCGCGCGGTCAACGGCGTGGTCGACCGCGCCGGGATCCACCACGAGCTCGCGCACATCACTGCGCCGACGCTGGTCGTGGTCGGTGAGGAGGACGTCGCGACGCCACGGCCCAAGGCGGAGCGGATCGTGAGCGCGATCGCCGGCGCCAGGCTGGTGACCGTCCCGCGCGCCGGTCACTCGTCAACGGTCGAGGAGCCCGAGCGGGTGACCGCCGCGATCGAAGCGTTCCTCCAGGGCCTGCCGGCGAAGCAATAGCCGGAAAGCCTTTTCCGCTGGACAAGCGGGCGCATCGTCTCGACGAATCCCTACGAACAAGGGGCTCGGTCTCCGAGAACTCCTTGCGAGGATCTCCGGTTCAGCGCAGTTGTCGCTGCAACAGCTCACCTGGCATGTCGCTGGCATCCCTACGTGCCTAAAGCCCCGACGAATCCATACGCCACAGGAGGTTCTATGGATGGCTGCGAGGCAGTCAAGTGAGCCGAAGACAGGTCCCTGGGCGATCATCTTCGTCCGATGGAGCGCTCGTGCTCCCCGCCTTCGGTGGTTGGCAACCTCGTCGCCAGCTCGATCGGTGCACTGGAGGATCGCATGCACACCGCACGTCTCATGATCGCGACAGGATCGCTCGTCGCATTTGCCATACTGGGCCTGGCAGGCTCCCCGGCGGCTCTTGCGCAACCTTCGAGCCTGATCCCAGGAAGTGACAAGACCATCACCTTCTTCTCCGACCACCCGCTCGGCCCCCAGGAGCGAATCGCCACGGCATCCCTCCCGGTGGAGGTAAGGGCCCAGCTGATGGGCGAGGTAAGCAGCGCCAGCGCGTCGCACACCCCGATTGGCTACAGACTTCGTAAGGGGAACCTGCGGACAGATTACCTCTATGTATCCGCGTATGTCTGGGCCATCGAAGGCTCCTGCAACCTGAATGGCTGCAAGGCGGTCCAGCAGGTTCGCCTGCAGCTGTTCGAGTCGATCCCCGGGAAACAGTCCAAGCGCTGGACCCTGACCATGTATGCCACCCCGTGGTCGGGTCCCAACTACTTCGCGCTGCGCTACTATTACGAATGCGGCGTCAACATCAAAGGTGCTCGAGACGACACCTGTAGCACGTGGCGGCACGATGGCGCGGATGGCCACTCCGGGCCGGCGGATGCGTACAACGGGTACAAGATCAATCGCAGTTTTGGCTCGACCCCCAACGTCACCAAGTTCCCGATGGTCAACTTCTTCGTGACCTTCCGGGACGGCACGCACGCGATCGGCGACGACGGCCACGACGGCGAGAAGTTCCGCGGCTGGGATGTCTGCGTGAAGAAGACGGCCACGAAGATGTGCAAGACCACGGGCACCGGCGATTGAGGGACGCTTCCAGCTGCCGCGGTCGCTGGAGCGGCCGTTCGGGAGACCGCGCACACGCTTGCTTGCGCCGCGGGTCTGGGCCCGTCGCTCGTCCGTCGACGGCCGTATTGCGACCCACGGTCCGTGCCATCTCCACGACCGACCGGCGCATGACCACCCGGCCGTGCAATTTATCTCGCGCCGAACCCAGCCCGCGTCGCTGCGCGGCGCGTTGGCGTCCTCGCGGAACAGATGGGAAGTTGGCGCACCACATTTTCGTCAAGGGGGCGGCCGGCTGCCGGCCATGGGAGTCTCGTCCGTTGACCACCGTATCGCGATGACCGGCGGTGCCATCTCCACGACTCGCCGACGCCCGATCCACCGCCACCACATTCTCGTCCAAGGGAAGGCCGACCGGGGGCCACGCGGCGCTGCGCGTTGACGTCGTGCGGCAGGACCGTTCACGGAGGAGCGTTCCCACGCAAGGACGCATTTTCGTCCAAGCGGTGGCCGGCTGCAAGCGCGGGCCGTTGTCAGCAACATCACACGGTACGTTCGTGCGTGGCGGCTCGGCTGTGGCTCGAAGTTTATCGATGTCGCGGCGCGCCGTTCACAGGGTAACATCGCCGTCGATGATTGTTGGGACGCGCGTTGCAAACGATCACAATGAGCCGGAGGGAACCATGGAAGGCCAGCAGATCGGTGTGAGGGTTGCGTTCGGTGAACTGAGGAGTGGGGAGGCGAACCAGGCGATCCAGGCGCTGCGCGACGTCATCCTGGAGCGTGCCGGCGATGAAGTCGTCGCGTCGATCGAGAAGGATGACCCAGACAGCCAGGATGCAGGTGGGACGCTGGTGCTCCTGTTCGGCAGCTCGGCGGCTGTGGCGATCGCCCAAGGCATCCGTGCCTACCTGGCGCGGCGCGGCGACAACCGTGACGGGATCACGATCCGGACGGCCGATGGAACCGAGGTCATCGCGACCGGAGAGGCTGCCCGCAACCTCGACGCGGCGGCGCTCATCCGAGCTGCCAGCCGGACTGCGAAGCCGCGCTGAGCGATGGTGACGCGAGACGCTGATGCCCTCGAGTCGCCCACCACCGCGACCACGATCGTGGTGCTGCTCGGCGCGAGCGAGTACCCGCAGAAGCCATCGTGGACCAACCCCGTGCTCGGCGCAAGCGCAGCGGCGCTCCGCGCTTACCTGCTGTCGCCCACAGGGTTCGCGCTGGCCTCCGAGCAGGTGCTCGATCTGTTCGACGATGACGCCGACCAGGTCCATCAGTTGCTGCAGATCGAGGAGTTCCTGGCCACGGCAGGCCGGCACGCGAGAGATCTCATCCTTTACTACGTGGGTCACGGCGGGTTTGACAACGGCGATTACTATCTCGGCGTTCGACGGACACAGCGTGATCGAGAGTTCATCACGACGATCGAATCGCGGAAGCTGGCGAAGATCATCCGCGAGGGCTTCCGGCGCAAGCGGTTGTACGTGATCCTCGATGCATGCTTCTCGGCGAGCGCCGCGAGTGACTGGCAGGGTGAGGAGGCTGAAGCCGCGGTTCGCAAGTTGACCCAGCACCTGCCTCGGCAAGGCACCGCGCTCCTGGCGGCTTCCTCGAAGTACGACGTCACGCGTGCCCCCCGCGCCGAGCGCTACACGATCTTCACGGGAGCCGTCCTCGAAGCGTTGACGCGAGGCGTCGACAATGCGCGCCCCGGTCTCTCGCTGTACGAGCTCTACGACGAGGTTCGCGAGGTGCTGCGGCGGCGAGAGACCGATGACGATGGCCGGCCCGAGCTTCACATCCCTAGCCAGCGGGACGGTGACATCTCACAGCTCCCGGTGTTCCCCAACGCGGCATTTCCGCGCGTTATCGAAGCTACACGCTCACTGGCGGAGGTCACGGTCCGCGCGAAGGTTGCAGAGTCAGCGACCGAGCAAGTACCTCCAGCGGAAGCGGCTTCGATGGCTACCAAGGAGATCGCGCCGGCGGACGAGCCGGTTCGCGATCGGGACCGCGCCGGACCGCCAATCGTACCTCAAGGCATCAAGGAGCCGCGCGCCGCAGCAGGTATCTGGAACCGAAACATCTGGAGTATGGACGTCAGGGACCTGCTGCGGGGCAACCGCGTGAGGCGCGAGCCAGACCAGCCGAGCTCCCGTGCCGGTGCTGCGAAACGACTGCAAGCGGCGCTCCATCGCCCGATCCGGGCGCTCCTCGCGTGGGCGTGCGTGGGGCTACTGGTCCCGTTCGTCGGCCCGGTCGTCTTGTTGTATTCGCATGCCAAGCTGACGCGCAGCAGGCCATCGGACGCGCAAGAGGCCGGCCGCTTGATCGCCGCGCGCTTGATGGGGCTCATCGGCACGCTTTACACGGTCGTGCTCATTGGGGCGTTCCTCCGGCAGTGAGGTCCGGCAGGCGGTCATTCTTCGGACGAGGCTGCCGTGGCCGGCAGCCGGCCATCCCTTAAACGAAATGCGGCTGCACGCGAGCCCTCTTCCAACGTGTTTCGCAAGGACGGCAACGCGCCGCGTAGCGACACGGGCTGGGTTCGGCGCGAGATAAATTGCACGGCCGGGCGGTCAAGCGCCGGTCGGTCGTGGAGATGGCACCGAGGTCAAATCGCAATCCGGCGGTCGACGGATGAGCGACGGGCCCAGACCCGCGTCGCAAGCAAGCGTGTGCGCGGTCTCCTGAGAGTTGCGCCTCCGCGCAGATCCTCTGCGACACGGGAATGGAGAACGCGAGCGAGTATTAATGCAGCGAGGGTCCCAGACCCGCGTCGCAAGCAAGCGAGGGCGCGGTCTCGCGAACTCCGCAACCGATCAACACTTCTGCGAAGGGGGGTACTACGCGAAGCAGCGCTGGTAGGACCACAGGGTGGCGATGACGGCGACGGCGCCCGAGCCGGCCCAGAGCAGCGCCTGGTAGGCGAGCGTCCGGCGGATCCAGAACAGGACCGGCAGGAGCGTGAGGACGATCGCGGCCTGGCCGAGCTCGACGCCCAGGTTGAAGCCGAGCAGCGCGCCGATCAGCTCGTGCGACGGCAGGCCGAGGTCGATGAGCACGCTCGAGAACCCGAAGCCGTGGAGCAGGCCCAGCGCGAAGGCGACCGCCCAGCGCGCGTCGACCGTGCGCAGGATGTTGTTGAGCGCGGCGGCGACGACCGACAGCGCGATGGCCGTCTCGACGAACCGCGACGGCAGCGTGATGAGGCCGATCGCCGAGATCACGAGCGTGATCGAGTGGGCGAGCGTGAACGCGGTGACGATCTCGAACACCTCCTTGCACACGTCGCGCAGCGAGTCCGCGGCGGCCCAGCGCTGGGTGCGGCGCTGGAATACCGCAGGCAGGATCAAGCACAGGAGGAACATGATGTGATCGATCCCCATCCAGATGTGCCAGACGCCCTCCTTGACGAATGACGTGAACGACGTGGCGGCGTCGAGCGTGACCCGCACCGGGCGGGCATCGCGGAGGATCACGGTCTGGCCGGCGACGTGGGCGAGGCCGCGGTGCATCGAGTCGATGTCGAACAACAGCGAGTAGGTGATGTCGAGCGACACCGCCTTGTGCGGGCAGGTCGCGCGCAGCGGGATCGCCCAGTACGCTCCATCGGAGAGGTCGGCGAGCGCGGGCTCCCCGAGCTCTTGCCGGCAGGTGGTCCCGTCGGCGCCGAGCACGAGGCGGCGCGAGACGTACTCGGCGATCCGGGGCGTGGCCGCGGACAGCTCGGCCCACGTGATCTGGCCGTTGCCGTCCGCGTCGAGGCCGAGCGCGCCGTCGAGATCGCGCACCGCGATGTCGAGCCGGCCGGTGAGGGTCTCGCCCGAAGCCACGAGCCGGAGGTGGGCGTCGCTCGGCTTGTGCGCCCACGCGGGCGCCGCGACGAACCAGGACACCGCCACGGCGGCACATGCGAGCGCCTTCATCGGAGCACCTCCAGCTGCGCGAGGAATCGGTCGAGGGTGACATCGTGGACGCCGGTCGTCCGGGCCCACGCGATCACCGGTTCGGCGGCGGCGCGATCGCGGGCGGCGACGGCGGTCTCGGCGAGCAGGCGGGCATCGGCGAGCTCCTTCTGCACGCTCCAGTTGTCGCGCGCGATCCGCACGGCGCGCGCGGCGTCCTGCTCGACCGCGAGCGTGAACCGCGCCTCCTCGCGCAGGTGGATCCGGTCGCCGCGCTCGGCCGCCGCGGCGATCCGCTCGCGCATCGCCAGGACCAGCGTTTCGGCGTCGGGGCCGTGCAGCTCGTGCTCGGCGATCGCGCGGCGCACGAGGTGCGAGTCGATCAGCTCGCGGCCGGCGAGCATCTTCGAGGCGTCGGCGGTGTGGCCGGTCGCCATCAGGATGTCGGCATCGAGGTTGCGCGCATAGGCATCTTCGGGATCGATCGCGATCGCGCGGGCCAGGTGGCCCATCGCCGCATCGGTATCACCGCGCATGTACGCGAGCTCGGCGAGCGCGGTGAGTGCCCAGCCCCGCACCCCGGCGTCCCCGGTGCGCACCGCGCCGACCAGCCTGGCGAGCCGCGCGTAGGCCTCATCGGCCTTGCCGGCGATGCCGTCGAGCGGGGCCTCGCAGGTCGCGAGCACGATCGGGCTCGCCAGCGGCGCGACGGCCTGGCAGCTCTGCCGGGCGGCGGCGTAGTCGGCGGTGATGGTCGCGACCACCGCGCGCGTCAACAGGGCCTGCGCGTCGTCGGGCCGCACCTGGACCAGGTGATCCAGATCGGCGCGCGCCTCGGGGAACTGGTGGATCGCCTGCTCGATCGTCGCGCGCAGCAAGAGGACCTCGGGCGGCGGCTCGGCGAGCTTCCACCAGCGCCCGAGCGTCGCCTGCGCCCGGCCCAGGTAGCGGGGGTCCGACAGCTCGTGGTAGCGCTGGATGTCGCCGCGCGCGAGCTCGACGGCGAGCTCGACGCGATCCGGCGATGCCGCGAGCGCCTGCCGCGTGGCGACCTCGGCCGGATCGCGCGCGGGTACGGTCGCGACGACGCGCGCCGGATCCGTAGGCAGGTACGTCGGCGCCGCCGCGGCGGCATGGTTGGGTGCGACGAACGCCGAGGCGGTCAGCGCCGCCGCGAGCCCGATCGCGCCGAGCGCGAGCACGGTCAGCTTTCGCCGCCCGCGACCAGGTTTTCCCCAGGCAGTGGTTCGCATCAGCGGTCATACGATCGACGGAGGCCGCCGGATCACCCTGACCCGGGGAGGCGCTGTCCCGGCGATCCCGAGACTGGGCCAGCAAACGCCTGAAATCACGCTACTTCAGCCTTGGCGATGCAGGACAAAAACAAGACACCGTCCCCATCCGCCGCCATACTGAAGGGCCATGTCGTCTTCACCGCACGACTTCGACTTCCTCGTGGTTGGGTCCGGCTTCGGGGGCAGCGTGTCGGCCTGCCGGCTCGCCGAGAAAGGGTACCGCGTCGGGGTGATCGAGATGGGCAAGCGGTGGACCGCCGAGGACTTCCCGAAGACCACGTGGAACCTGCGGCGCTGGATGTGGCGGCCGGGGCTCAAGCTGTTCGGCTTCTACGACATGCGGCCGTTTCGCCACGTCATGATCCTGTGCGGCAACGCCGTGGGCGGCGGCTCGATCACCTACGCCAACACCCTGCTCAGCCCGCCGGCGCGCGTGTGGCAGGACGGCTCGTGGAAGGGCCTGGCCGACTGGGAGCGCGAGATGCCGGCGCACTACGCCGCGGCGCGCCGCATGCTCGGCGTGACCGAGAACCGGATCCTCGGCGACGCCGATCGCATGCTCAAGAAGGCGGCAGAATCGCAGGGCGTCGGCGATACGTTTTACAAGACCGACGTCGCCGTGTACTTCGGCGAGGCGCCCGGCGTGGCGCACCCCGATCCGTACTTCGGCGGGGAGGGCCCGCCGCGCAGCTCGTGCACCGGCTGCGGCGGGTGCATGGTCGGCTGCCGGTTCAACGCGAAGAACACGCTCGACAAGAACTACCTCTACTTCGCCGAGAAGCGCGGCGCGAAGGTGTTCGCCGAGACGCGCGTGGTCGATGTCCGTCCGCTCGGTCCGGATGGCGCCACCGGGCGCGATGGCTACGAGCTCACCGTCGAGCGCTCGACGTCATGGCTGCGGAAGGATCGACGGAAGCTCACCGCCGGGCAGGTCGTGCTGTCCGGCTCGGCGCTCGGCACGATGGACCTGCTCATGCGGGCCAAGCAGCGCGGCTCGTTGCCCGCGATCTCGGATCGCCTCGGCTACGACGTGCGGACCAACGCCGAGTCGATCGTCGGCGTACGGTTCCCCGGCAAGCAGCTCGACATGTCCAGGGGCATCGCGATCGGCTCGGGCATCCACATCGATCAGTTCACCCACATCGAGGCCACCCGCTACTCGCGCGGGTCCGACGTGCTGGGCTTCATCACGACCTTGCTCGTCACCGGCCACGGCTGGCGGCGGATCCTCGCGTGGCTCGCCAGCGCGGTCCGCCACCCGATCAAGTTCGCGCGCGCCGCGTGGCCGTTCGGGTTCGCCCGCCAGACGCTGATCTTCCTCGTGATGCAGACCATCGACGCGAGCCTGCGCATGCGGCTGCGCCGGCGCTGGTTCTGGCCGTTCACGCGGCTTTTGTGCAGCGAGGGCCAGCGGATCCCGACCAACATCCCGCAGGCCAACGCGTTCGTCGAGCGCGCGGCCGCCGAGCTCGGCGGGGTGCCGGTCACCTCGTGGTTCGAGATCTTGTTCGACATGCCGATGACCGCGCACTGCATCGGCGGCTGCGTGATGGGCGCCGACGCCGCGCACGGCGTGATCGATGCCCAGCACCGCGTGTTCGGCTACGACGGGCTCTACGTGGTCGACGGCTCGGCGGTCGGCGCGAACCTCGGCGTCAACCCGAGCCTCACGATCACCGCGCTCGCCGAGCGCGCGATGAGCTTCATCCCGGCCAAGCTCGAGGTCGCCAAAGACGGCGCGGTGATCCCGCGCCGCGCCGCGCAGCCCGTGGCGGCGGACGTGTAACCCGGCCTAGCCGTGCGCGGGCCAGCCTTCGGCGCCGACGAGCGGTACGAAGCGGACCTCGCCGAGATCGTCGTGGTCGAAGTGATCGGCGTCGCGGCGCGTGATGCGCGCGAGGTGCTGGTGATCGACATCGCCGTGCGGCACCACCAGGCGGCCGCCGATCGCGAGCTGCTCGAGCAGGGCGGGCGGCGGCTTCGGCGCGCCCGCGGCGACCGCGATCGCCTCGTAGGGCGCACCGGCCGGCCAGCCGAGCGAGCCATCCCCGTGGTGGACGTGGACGTTGGAAAACCCCAGGCGCGCGAGGCGGTCGGCGGCCATGATCGCGAGCTCCTCGATCCGCTCGACCGTCTCGACCTCGCGCACGAGCGAGCCGAGGATCGCGGCGGCGTAGCCCGAGCCGGTGCCGATCTCGAGCACGCGCTCGTGGCCCTTCAGGTGGAGCGCCTGGACGGTGATCGCCACGACGTACGGCTGCGAGATCGTCTGACCGCTGCCGATCGGAAGCGGGACGTCGTCGTAGGCGCGCGCGGCGAGCTCGGCGGGTACGAAGCGCTCGCGTTCGACGGTGCCAAACGCGGCGAGCACGTCGGGATCGACGATGTCGCGGTGGCAGAGCTGCTCGCTCACCATGCGTTGCCGGCGCAGCTCGTTGGTCAGAAGCGCCCTAGCCATGGCTCCACCATGCGCTCGTTGCCAGACCGGGGCAACGGCGGATCGACCTCACGATGCGATTCGCCGCGCGACCCACAAGCCCAGGAGCCCGGCGGCGACCGCGCCGATCAGCGTCACCCCGACGTTGACGAGCCCGCGCGCCGGGTGGCCATCGAGCACGAGCTTGGTCGTCTCGAAGTTGAACGACGAGTAGGTCGTGAAGCCGCCCATGAACCCCGTCGTCAGCGCGAGCTTGAGGTTGACCGGGAAGTCGCCGCGCACGACCGCGAGCTCGAGGATGAAGGCGATCAAGAACGATCCGGCGAGGTTGACGATCAGGGTCGCGAACGGAAACGCGCGCGGCCCGAGCGCGACGGCGATCAGGTAGCGGGCAACACAACCGACCCCGCCGGAGCCGAAGATGATCAGGATGCGTTCCACTCGCCGGAGCTTACGCCGCGTGGCGATCGCTGTCGTGCAGGTTTCGCATGCGCACGGTGAGCACGGCGCACGGCGCCGATCGGACGACGGTCTCCGCGACGCTGCCGAGCAGGGCTCGCGAGATCCCGTGGCGGCCGTGCGTGCCCATCACGATCAGGTCGACGCCGAGCTCCTTCGCGGTCTGGTTGATCGTGTCACGCGCGTTGCCGGTCTTGACCATCACCTGACCGACCTGAGCGGTGCACCTGGTGCGGGCGAGCCGGTCGAGCGCCGTCTGGTTATCAATGACCAGCTGGTCGATCATGGTGCTGGTCACCGCCATCCCCAGCTCCGGCACGCCGAGCGCTGGAATGCTGATCACATTCAAGAGGTGGATCTGCGCACCTAGCGTACGCGCGAGCTCGCACGCGTAGTCGAGTGCTTGTTCCGCCCCGTCGCTGAGGTCGGTTGGGACCAAGATGTGTTTCGGGAGCATGGTGCACTTCCTTGTTTCCTAATCACTTCTTCACAAAATGGGCCATCGAGAAATGGTGGGATCAGGGACCATGAACGAAGCGGCGTGTCGGGTTTGCGCACGCCGCACCATTCGCGCACATGGGGCGTTATGCCCCACCAAGGCCTGTTCAGGATATTTATGAGGTGCGTGAAAGGCTGGATGTGACCGGCTCGTCGACCGCCGCGGTAGAACTGCTAGGGGGCATGCGGCTGACACGCAAGTTCATCGCGGCGCTGGTCGTCGGCGTCGCGCTCGTGGCCCTGATCCAGGGCTATCTCGACTACAACCGCGAACGCGAGGTGTTCGATCGCCAGATGCAGGGTGAGGCGAAGGCGCTCGGCCGCGCGCTCGGCCGTGGCGTCGCCGACGTCTGGCGGCGCGATGGCGAGGCGGCGGCCCGCGAGTTCCTCGAGTCCTCGACCCCCAAGGGCGAGCGCGTGCTCGTGCGCTGGGTGTGGCGCGACGCCAAGGGCCATGACGCGCCCCGGGTCCCGCGCGAGCAGCTCGAGCCGATGGTGCAACGCGAGGCCGTCACGATCAGCGATCACGCGCGGGGTCACCTGTTCACGTACATCCCCGTCGAGGTCCCCGAGCCTCGGGTCGGCGGCCTCGAGATCACGCAGTCGTTCGAGGTGTTCGACACCTACGTGCGTGACTCGCTGCGCAACCAGATCGTCGGCTCGGCCGCGACGGTCGCGATCGCCGCGATCCTCGCGCTCGGGCTCGGCGTCGTGTTCATCGGCCGGCCGATCTCCAAGCTGGCGACCAAGGCGCGCCGGGTCGGGACCGGCGATCTGAGCGAACCGCTGAGGCTCCGCCAGCGCGACGAGCTCGGCGAGCTCGCCAACGAGATCAACCTGATGTGCGAGCGGTTGTCGGAGGAGCAGGGAGCGCGTGCGCGCGCGACCGAGCAGCTGCGCCACGCCGACCGGCTCACCACGGTCGGCAAGCTCGCCTCCGGGCTCGCCCACGAGCTGGGCACGCCGCTCAACGTCGTGTCGGGCCGCGCGAAGCTGATCGCCGATCGCGAGGTCGAAGGCGAGGGCGCGCTCGACTCGGCGCGGATCGTCGCCGAGCAGGCCGAGCGGATGACCGCGCTGATCCGCCAGCTGCTCGACTTCGCCCGGCCGCGCGCGCTCAGGCCCGCGCCGCTCAACGTCGCCACGCTCGCGTCGCGCGTCTGCCAGCTGGTCGCGACGATCGCGCGCAAGGCCAACGTGAGGCTCGTTCCGCCTCCGCCCGACGACGCGCTCCGGATCGAGGCCGACGACGGCCAGCTCACCCAGGTGCTCACGAACCTGATCGTCAACGCGATCCAGGCGATCGATCAGTCCACGGGGCACTCCACGGGGCACTCCACGGGGCACTCCACGGGGCACTCCACGGGGCACTCCACGGGGCACTCCACGGGGTCCGCCGGGTCCCGCGAGGCGCAGAGCGCCGCGAACGGCGAGCACGGCACCGTCGAGCTCGTCGCCCGCATGGTCGAGCAGGTCCCGCCGCCGTACGTCGGGGGGGGCGTCCAGACCTGGATGGCGATCGAAGTTCGTGATACGGGCGCAGGGATGGATGACGCGACGCGCGAACGTATCTTCGAGCCGTTCTTCACGACCAAGCAGGTCGGCGACGGCACCGGGCTCGGGCTTTCGGTGAGCTGGGGCATCGTCCGCGAGCACGGCGGCTGGATCGACGTGCAATCCGCGCTTACCAAAGGGTCGACCTTCACGGTCTACCTACCGATGACGCGAACGATCTCCCGGACGTCGACCGGCCCGATGCTCCCCGTGCCCGCGCCGGCGGGCGCCACCGCGATCGGCGCCACGACCGGCGAACGAGGTGCCGCGTGACCGCGGACAAAGGATCGCCCGTGACCCAAGGCAGCCCCCGTGGGGTGGCCGACGACAAGGCGCCGGGGCCCCGCGAGCCTCGCGAGAGCCTGGTCCGCGCCGCGCCGCGCGGCGCGACCTGCGTGTTTGTCGTCGATGACGAGCGCGAGATGGTCGACCTGATCGCGCTCGGCCTCAAGAAGCGCGGGTTCCACATCGTCCCGTTCTCAAACGGCGCCGACGCGCTCGCCGCGATCTCGAACCACGACGTCGACGTGATCGTCACCGATCTCAACATGAAGGGCATGACCGGCCTCGAGCTGTGCCACCGCGTCGTGGCCGATCGACCCGACATCCCGGTGCTCGTGCTCACCGCGTTCGGCAGCTTCGAGACCGCGGTCGGCGCGATCCGCGCGGGGGCCTACGACTTCGTCACCAAGCCGGTCGAGATCGAGGCGCTCGCGATCGCGGTGCGCCGGGCCGCCGAGCACCGCGCGCTGCGCGGCGAGGTCAAGCGGCTGCGCGAGGTCGTCGCCAACACGCGCCGCCACGGCGAGCTCATCGGGGCGAGCCCGGCGATGCAGCAGATCTATCAGCTGATCGATCAGGTGAGCGCGACCGATGCCACGGTCTTGATCACCGGCGAGAGCGGCACCGGCAAGGAGGTCGTCGCGCGCGAGATCCACAACCGGTCGCGGCGCGCGGCGGCGCCGTTCGTCGTGCTCAACTGCGCGGCGGTGCCCGAGGCGCTGCTCGAGAGCGAGCTGTTCGGCCACGCCAAGGGCGCGTTCACCGACGCCAAGCACAGCCGGCAGGGGCTGTTCCAGCAGGCCAACGGCGGGACGCTGTTCCTCGACGAGATCGGCGAGATGGCGCTCACGCTCCAGCCCAAGCTCCTGCGCGCGCTGCAGGAGCGCAAGGTGCGCCCGGTCGGCGCCGAGGCCGAGCTCACGATCGACGTCCGCCTGCTCACCGCGACCAACCGCGAGCTCGAGGACATGGTCGAGGACAAGCGGTTTCGCGAGGACCTCTACTACCGCATCAACGTGATCCACATTCCGTTACCACCGCTGCGCGCCCGCGGTGGCGACGTCCTGCTACTGGCGCAACACCTGCTGCGTCACTACGCGGCCGTGTTCGACAAGAAGGTCGTGGGGCTCTCGGCGGCGGCGGCCGAACGGATGATGGCGTACGACTGGCCCGGCAACGTTCGCGAGCTAGGCAATTGCCTCGAGCGCGCCGTGGCCCTGGCTCACTTCGAGGAGATCCAAGTGGAAGACTTACCCGACAAGATCCGTAATTCGCGACGTGCCACGACGATGTCGGGCAGCGAGTTGCCCGAGCTGCTCACGCTCGAGGAGGTCGAGCGCCGCCACGTGCTGCGCGTCCTCGAGGCCTGCCACGGCAATCGCACCGATGCGGCCAAGATCCTCGGCCTGGATCGCAAGACCCTGTATCGCAAGCTGTTGCGCTGGGGCGTCAGCGACGAGTAGCCGCTGACGCGCTGGAGAGATCAAGGAGCCGCCAAATATAAGCCGCGCGACGCGACGCGCGGTCGCCAGTCGTGAATGATCCGCGCGGCTTGGCCGCGCCAGAGGGGGCGGGAAGGCCCCCCTCTCGATCAACGCGGCCAAGATCCTCGGCCTGGATCGGAAGACGTTGTATCGCAAGCTCTTGCGCTGGGGCGTCAGCGACGAATAGCGCGCGTCACGGGTCGACGCGCGGGTACGGCGCGGCCGGGGTGATCTTGCCGTCGCCGTCGTGGTCGATCCAGATCGGGTTGGTCACCGCCATCGGATAGACCAGGAAGCTGCCGGTGTCGCCGACGTTGGGCGCCATCGGGCGGTCGCCGTCGATCCGGATGATCGCGTAGCCATCACGGCTGGCGGGAAGCTCGATCGTCTCGTCGAACCGGACGGTGTGGGTCGACGGCGCGATCGCGCGGGTCGCCAGCACGGTGTTGCCGGGGCCGATCACCGTGAGCTTGCTGATCGAGACCCAGTTGGCGGCGCGCACGGTGACGTGCAGGTCGACCTTGCCCGTGTCCGGCGGCACGCTGGCGACCTCGCCGTAGCTCTTGCCGGCGATCGTGGCGTCGACGATCGGCCCCGTCGTGAAGTAGCTGTGACCGGCCTTGACCTGGGCGGCCACCGCGGCCGGATCGAGCTTGTCGATCGCGACGTCGCCGACCGCGACGTAGTTGCGGGGGTAGCCGCCGAGGTTGAACGTCATGTGGTGCGAGTCGGAGTTGCCGGTGCAGCTGACGCGCTTGCCGCTGTCGAGGAACCCGATCCAGTCGCCGATCACCTTGGCGACGGTCTTGCGGTCCGAGTCCTGGTAGCCGTTCAGGACCTCGATCGCGTCGAAGTCGAACGAGAAGCCGGGGGTCCTGGTGCGCCCGGTGGCGATGTCGAGCTCGGACAGGACGAAGTAGCCCATCGAGCCGTGCACGAGGCGCGGGTGGTGGACGTCGATCAGCGCGGCGGGCGCCTTGGCGCGGACGTCGGCGAAGATCTGCGCGGCGGTGTGCTTGCCGGTCTCGATCGCGCCGTGCCCGAGCTCGGCTTCGTCGCTGGGCAGCGGGAACGCGCCGAAGTGGCCCCACTGCTTGGTCGTGATCTCGTCGCCGGTCGCGGACGCGAGCAGGTCCGTCACGCCGAGCTCGGCGATCACCGGCGCGTAGTCCGCGATCACGTTGTGATCGGTGGCGACGATCAGATCGACGCCGTCGGCGACGAACTGGAACACCCGATCGCGCATCGGCACGCGCGAGTCGAGCGACGCGGCCGAGTGAACGTGCAGATCGGCCGAGATCCACCCCGGGGTGTCGATCACGTGGTGGAGCTTGGCGTGGATCTCGGCCTCGGCGCCGGCCTGGATCGTGATCCGCTCGCGGGTGGTGTCCCACTCGGGGCCGTGGCTGATCCATACATCGTAGGTGCCGACCGGTACACGTAGGTCGGCGTCGCCGCGCAGCACGAACGCGCGATCGAACGCGGTGATCGCGCCGGCTTCCTCTCGCGCGATGTCGATCGTCGTGAAGAACAGCCTGGGGGTCTCGCCGACCGGCCGGAACGTCAGGCGTGCCGGGATGAGCACGTTGTTGTCATCGCGGATCTCGATCGACAGCGTGCCGGTCGCGTGTCGTAGGTGCGGGTGGGCAACCGCGAGCCGGGTCACCACGAAGACGACGATCCCGAGGGCGCTGATGAGCGCGCAGATGAGCCGACGACTCACAGCGCTCCATGATGCGTGGTGATCTCGAGGGACGCACGACGGCGCGGCACTATTCATGCGGCTTTTGAGGGCCGTGGCCGTTTGCCCCGCGGGGGCAGCCTGCCCCGTGGAGGGTAGCTCCAAGTACCCGAAAAAGCCGGAATTGGGCGGCACACCGAGTGCACAACGAGGTGCTCGCTGACTTCCAGCAAATCAACTCAGGAGATCCCAAGAACATGCGCAACATGATCCGCACTGCCCTGATCGTCGGAACCCTCGCCACCCCGATGATCGCGATGGCAGACACCGCCCCCGCCAAGAAGGATGCCCCCGCGAAGACCGACGCGCCGAAGGCCGACGCGAAGGCCGGCGACATGAAGGACGCGCCGAAGACCGACGCGAAGGCGGACACCACCAAGAAGACCGACGCCAAGAAGACCGACGCCAAGAAGACCGACGCCAAGAAGACCGACGCGCCGGCGACCAAGTAGCCTTCGCTACCCTCGCAAGACATGGCCGCCCTCCTGGGCGGTTTTGTCGTTTTCGGCGTATCACTCCCGCGTGTCGCGCAGCGTGATCATCGTCGATCGGTTCGCCCCCCAGGCGCGCGCGCTGCGAGCGGTGTTCGACGCGCGGTTCGCCGCGCCGCGTGAGGCGCACGGCGATCGCTTCGTCTGGGACTACTGGCACGTGCCGGGGCAGTACACCGCGCTGCGCACGCCGGCGTGGACGTACTTCCCGCGCCGGATGTACGCACAGTTTCACAACCGGCTGGTCGCCTGGGGACGCACGCATCTGGGGTGCCATGACATTTCTCCACCGTGGCTGTCGTTGTACGTGGAGGGTTGCCGTCAGGAGCTGCACGGCGATCTGCCACACGGCCCGTGGGCGTTCGTGGTGTCGCTGACGCGCTGGCGCGGCCGGGTGTTTCGCGGCGGCGAGACGCTGCTCGTTCGCGATGACGTGCTCGACTTCTGGCACGACTTCGCTTCGGTTCGCGCGGTCGAGCACGGCGAGCTCATCCGCGCCGTGGCGCCCGAGTTCGCGCGGCTGACGGTGTTCGATCCCCGGATCCCGCATGGCGTCCGGACGGTCACCGGGACGCACGATCCACGCGAGGGCCGGCTCGTGATCCACGGCTGGTTCGTGCAGCCCCGGCCGTTCGTGCGCGGCGCGCTGCCGGTGCGGGCGCTCGCGGCGCGGATCGCGGAGCTCACCGACGCGCTCGGTGCGTGGCTGGGGGGGCTGCCGGTCGCCGGGCTGGTGAGCCTTTCGTTCGATGTCGATCGCCGCGGTCACGTCCGCACACCGCGCCTGTTGTCCGACACGACGCGGGTCCCGCGCGCCGACGAGCCCCGGCGCAAGGTGCTGGTTCGCCGGATCCGCGAGACGATCGCGAGCTGGCGCTTCGGTTCGCAGCGCGGGCCGAGCCGTGTGACGCTGCCGCTCGTTTTCGAGCGCTCGTCGTGATGCCTGGCTTCGCCGTGGAGGTGCGCGCCCAGGCACGTTCGACCGATAGGCGTTCGTAATCTGGGGGAGGGCGTGGGCGCTCATGGGACACTCAGTGCCGGTTGGGGTTCGGCACGCTATTTGAGATACGTCATCATATGAGGAACACTTTACTTGCGCTTGTCGTCGTCGCCGCGTGCGGCCCCAGTCCCCAGCCGGGACCCCCGCGGCCCCGCAACGAGCTCTGCGGAGGGATCGCAGGCCGCCAATGTCGCCCTACCGAGTATTGCGACTTCGCCAATAACCAGTGCGGTGCCGGGGACCAGAGCGGGACCTGCAAGCCGCGCCCCGAGGTCTGTACCCTGATCGCAGGCCAACCGGTCTGTGCGTGCAGCGGCAAGACCTACTTGAACCAGTGCGAGGTCTATGCCGCCGGGTCCGATCTCAACGTGCGCGGCTCGTGCGACATCCCGCAGGGCTTGTTCCAGTGCGGTTACATGCAGTGCGACGTGAAGACGCAGTACTGCCTGCACGAGCACCCCGCGTCGGGACCCGACACGTACAGCTGTCCGTTGCTGCCGGCTTCGTGCGGACCTCAGGCCGCGAGCTGTGCATGCCTCGCCAACGCGCCATGCGGCACCGCGTGTACGGGCAACGCCACCGCCGGGTTAACGCTGACCTGCTCGTGACCGCCGGTCGCGGCGTCAGCGCAGCGCGGCCACGGCCGGGGCGACGACCCGCATGATCTCGAACAGGACCTGCGTCAGGAGCTCGCAGAGCTCGGGGCGCGACAGCCGCGGGTTCGCGCACCAGTCGATCGAGGCCGCCTCGACGAAGCCGATCCAGCCGCGCACGGCGGTCTCGAACCGCACATCGCCGATCAACAGGTTCGCGAACGGCGATCCGACCAGGAACTTGTCGAACAGCCGGGTGCGCACGCCCTCGATCACCGCGACGACCTCGGGATCGCTGCCGATGCCGCCGCGCATGAGCGCGACGAACGCGCGCGAGTGGCGCGCGATGTGATCGAGGTAGGCGCCGACGCTCGTCCTCACCCGGTCGATCGGCGCCAGGCCCTCCGGTACGCGCGTGACCGCCTCGACCAGCTCGTCGGCGATCTCGCGCAGCCCCGCGACATAGAGATCGCGCTTGGTCGGAAAGTAATGGTAGAGCAGGCCCTTCGAGATGTTCGCGCCCCGGGCGAGATCGTCGATCGAGACGTCGTCGTAGGCGCGATCCGAGAACGCCCGCTTGCCGAGCTCGAGGAGCTGGGCGCGGCGCTGATCGTTGTCCAGGCGGACCCGCCGGGCACGCGGGGTGCCGCGCGGGGCGCTTCGCGCGGTACGCGCGGTGGGAGCGGTGCGGGACGGAGGCACGCGGTCCGCATCATAGCGGAAGCCTGGCGGAAACGCGCCGGTGATGCCCCGGGTGCCCTCGCTATTGACTTATGGTCAATAGGAGCTACCTTCGGTCTATCGCTGCCCCTGGAGGTGTCTCGTGAACCCGATTGTCCCCCGCGATCTCGATGTCGATCTGGCCGCGGTGCCGCGCCACTGGATGGCGAACAACGCGACGGCCACCGCGATCTCGAACGGCGTGAACCTGTTGTTTCCCCACGGCGAACGGTTCTTCGTGCGGTCCGTGAACTACTTTCGCGACCAGATCAAAGATCCCGCGCTGCGTGCGGCGATCAAGGGCTTCTTCGGCCAGGAGGGCCGCCACGCCCACGCGCACGACGAGCTGAACGCGGTCATGCGCGCGCAGGGCTTCGAGGTCGATCAGTTCCTCGATCGCTACAAGCGGCTGAGCTCGTGGCTCGAGGCGCACACGCCGCCCAAGCTCAACCTCGCGGTCACCGCCGCCGCCGAGCACTTCACCGCGATCCTCGCCGAGGGCGCGTTCTCCGAGGACATGCTCGACCAGGCGGCGCCGGCGATGCGCCGGCTCCTGGCCTGGCACGCGGCCGAGGAGATCGAGCACCGAGCCGTGGCGTTCGACGTGCTCCAGGCGATCGACCCGTCGTATGCGCTGCGGATCGCCGGCCTCATCTACGCGACGATCACGCTCGGCGGGTTCTGGCTGTGGGGAGCGATCACGCTGCTCCGGCAAGAGCCCCGCGGGGTCCGCGGCGCCGGGCCCGATCTCGGCAAGCTGCCCCGGCGCGATCCGATCGTCCGCCGCGTGTTCCTGCGCGGGATCCGGCAGTACCTCGCGCGTGACTTCCACCCCAGCCACAACGCCATCGACCGGCTCGCGAGCGAATGGATGGCGGCGCGCGGAATGTCATTGCCGGGAGCTATCACCGAGGCCGCATGAACCTCACCGGCAAGACCGTCGTCGTCACGGGCGCGGGCAGCGGCATCGGCCGCGCGACCGCGCTCGCCTTCGCGCACCAGGGCGCCCGGATCGCCGCGTGCGATGTCGATCAAGCACGGCTCGACGCGCTCGCGTCCGAGCTCGGCGAGCGCGCGCTCGTGGTGCGCAAGGTCGACGTCGCCGATCGCGCCCAGATGACCGCGTTCGCCGAGGCCGTCCACGCGGTCTCGCCCGCCGCGGACGTCATCGTCAACAACGCCGGGGTCGCCGTCAGCGGCGCATTCCTCGACACTCACCTCGACGACTGGGACTGGCTGCTCGGCATCAACCTGCGCGGCGTCGTGCATGGCTGCCACCTGTTCGTCCCGCGGATGGTCGAGCGCCGGAGCGGTCACGTGATCAACATCTCGAGCATCATGGGGATCTACCCGGCGGCCAACGCGACGGCCTACGTCGCGAGCAAGTTTGCCGTCCTGGGGTTCACGCAGGCGCTGCGCGCCGAGCTCGAGCCCCACAAGATCGGCGTGACGGCGATCTGCCCGGGCCTGATCGCGACGTCGATCATCGCCAATGGCCGGATGGTCGCCGCGCTGGAGAGTCGCAAGGCCAGGATCATGGACACGTTCAAGAAGGGCGCCCCGCCCGAGCGCGTGGCCGAGGCGATCCTCGACGCGGTGCGCACCAACCCCGCGGTTCGCACGGTCGGCCGCGATGCGTGGGTGATCCACCAGCTGATCAAGCTCGCGCCCCAGACCGCGGCGCGCATGGCCGACACGCTGCAACGCCGGGCCAGCGGGGGCTGATCGGGCTAGGTCAGCTCGGCCGTGGGCAGGTAGCGCGGCGGCCGGCGATGCTTGGTGGCCTGCTCGTAGGCGAAGGCGTAGCCGAGAAGCTTCCCCTCGGAGTAGGGCCGGCCGAAAAACGACAGCCCGACCGGCAGGCCGCGGAACTGACCGCCGGGCACCGTGATGTGCGGGTAGCCCGACACGGCTGGCAGGGTCGAGCAGCTCACGCCGCCGCCGGAGTCGCCGTTGACCGGATCGATCAGCCACGCCGGGCCGCTGGTCGCGGCCACGAACGCGTCGAGCTTGTGGTCGGCCATGACCTTGTCGAGCAGCTGGGTCCGCGTGATCTGGAGGCACTTGGCACGCGCCGCGAGGTAGCCCTTGTCGGTCAGGCCGCCCTTCTTGGCTTCGGCTTGCTCGAACAGCTCCTGGCCGAAGATCGCCAGCTCGCGCTGGGCGTTCTGCTGGTTATAGGCGATCGCCTCGGCGAGCGAGTGGACGTGGGCGTCGGCCTTGCGCGCACTCAGGTACTTGTCGAGGTAGACCTTGAGCTCGGCGAGCAGCACCTCGGTCTCGGCGGCTCCGAGCTCGGGTGGCGCCGGCAGCTCCGCGGGATCGACCAGCACCGCGCCGAGCGCCGTGAGCTTGGCGAGCGCGTTGGTCATCAGGGCATCGACCGCGCGCACGGAGCCGAAGAACCCCTTGCGCGGCACGCCGAGTCGGGCCCCGGCCAGCGCCTTGGGGTCCAGGTACCTGGTGTAATCCTCGGGGGTCTTGGGCCGCGCCGGGTCGGGCGCCGTCGTGACCGGATCGGCCGGATCGGGTCCGGCGATCACGCTGAGCAGGATCGCCGCGTCGTTCACCGTGCGCGCCATCGGCCCCAGCGTGTCCTGGCTCGCCGACAGCGGGATGACCCCGGCGCGGCTGACCAGGCCCACGGTCGGCTTGATCCCGACCAGGCCGTTACTGCTCGAAGGCGAGACGATCGACCCGTCGGTCTCGCTGCCGATCGCCGCGGCGCACAGGCTGGCGGCCGCGGCCACGCCGGAGCCGCTGCTCGAGCCCGAGGGCGTGCGGTCGAGCGCATAGGGGTTCCGGCACTGGCCGCCGCGCCCGCTCCACCCCGACGACGACGCGTTGCCGCGGAAGTTGGCCCACTCCGACAGGTTGGTCTTGCCCAGGATGATCGCGCCCGCGGCGCGGAGCTTGCCGACCACGAACGCGTCGTTTTCGGCGTGCGAGCCCTCGAGCGCGAGCGAGCCCCCGGTCGTCGTCATTTTATCGCCGGTATCGATGTTGTCCTTGATGAGGATCGGGATCCCGTGGAGCGGGCCGCGCAGCTTGCCGGCCTTGCGCTCGGCGTCGAGCTCGTCGGCGATCGCGTCGGCGTCGGGGTTCTGCTCGAGCACCGCGCGCAACATCGGGCCCTTGGCGTCGAGCGCCTCGATCCGCTGGCGATACTTGGCGACCAGCGACTTCGCGGTGTCGGTGCCGGCCGCCATGCGCGCCGCGAGGTCGGCGAACGTGAGCTCGACGAGCTCGACCGCGGGCACCGCTTCCCCGGCGGTGGCCACGGCCTTCGCCTTCGCCTCGACCTCGGCCGCCGCGGCGTGGCTCGGGCTCGGTGGCGGGGCAGGGGCAGGCGCCGGACGTGGCTCCTCTCGGTGGCCGCACGCGCCGAGCGCGACCCCCGCGACGAGCGTCGCGCCGCCCCGGAACAGATCGCGGCGGTCGATCGATCTCGATGATCCCGATGATCCCCATCGCGACCGATCGTTCGACGGCTCGGTCACGCGGTTGGTCTCGCTCACGGCGGTAGGTGGGTCGGAGTCGTCGATCATCCGCGAAGCATCGATTCGGTCGCCAGAGCGGTCAACCGAAACGGCCAGCCGAAGCGGGCTAGCGAGCGCCCACGCGGCAGATCCCGGCCCCGCGGTGCGCATCGCTCCTGGGCGCACGGCGACACCTACGATCCGCGAGTTACCACCGTTCACGCGAGGCTACGGGCGTCACTGTGCCGGGGCGCCACGCGTGCCGGGCGCGGCGGGCGCGGCGGGCGCGCTGGTCGTGTCCTTTGTCTCGTTTCGCGCCGCGTTGGCGGCGTCGCGCGCGGCCTGTGCCACGGAGAACACGGTGCACGTGTTGTTGCGGATGACCCAGTCCGCGTCGTTGAGGCAGAGATCCACATCATGGAGCTCGCAGTCCACACCGCTCTCATCGACGAGCAAGGCATCATAGGTACCGCAATCGACTCCCAGCACGATCGAGTCGCCGGGGACGAGGTCGCTGCTCAAGAGGTTGGGGCCCCAGGTCGAGCTACCGACCGAGGTCACGTGGATCTCGACGATCGAGAAGTCGGAGTCGTTCTGCACGCGCAGGGTCGAGTCCGGCGAGGTCTGGTCGCTGCAGGCGGCGATCGCGACGGCGCAGAGCGCCGCGGCGAGCCATGTGGAGAGTCGTAGGTTCTGGTTCTGCATGACGAGGAACCAAAGCAATGGCTGTGCCGCCGCGGTGTGCGGCCCACGAACGTGCTCGAACGCGCAGGGTTTCTGGCACGAACCATGCTGCACCCCTTGTTGTCATCGGACTGCTACTCAGCGGAGGTCCCTGTGAATGCGATTGCCTATGGAAAGCGCGAGAACACGACCGATGCTACTCGCGGACAGCCGCTCGCGGCCCGTGTGCTCGCGCGCAAGGACGAGCTCGAGGACGCGCTGGCCAACTGCGGCGTGCACCAGGTGCTGCGGCGCACGGCGCTCGAGACCGCGCTCGCCACCGTCTACGCGTTGATCACCGGGGACCTCGCGCATCCGGCGGATGTCGTCGCGCACGCGCTCAACGCCTGGCTCGAGCGCAACAAGCACCTCGCCTGAGCGCGCGCTCCTCCGCGCGGCGAGCGCCGATCGCCGCCGGACGACGGGCTCGGGCGAGCGAGTGGCTGCGCCGAGCCCGATTGCTGCAACGACGTCATCGTGTCGCGCCATGACGGCTGATAAGCACGCTTCGCAGATCGAGCCCTCGGTCTCCGCCCGCTGGACCCACGGCAACAAGGACGCGATCGGTACCGCGATCGAAGACACCAGCAGGGTCTGGTTCTCGACGTCGATGGGCGTCTTGACCGAGGTGTTCTATCCCACGCCTGACCAGGCCTGCCTTCGCCTGCTCGAGTTCATCATCGCCGATGGACCCGACTTCGTGGCGCAGGAGCGCGGTGACATGGTGCATGTGGTCCCCCAGGCACCGGACGACGTGCCGATCGGCCGCCAGCTGAATCGCTGCAAGCGCGGCCGGTTCGAGATCGCCAAGGAGATCATCGCGGATCCCAGATCCGACGTGATCCTGCTGCAGGTCCGGTTCACCCCGTTGCAAGCAGGCCGCTACCGCTTGTTCTGCGTGGTCGAACCCCACCTCGGGAACGCCGGGATCGACAACGCCGCCGCCGTCGAGACCTACCAGGGCGTGCCCGTGCTGTGTGGATTTCGCGACGACGGCCTGGCGCTCGCCGTGGCGTGTTCGGCGCCCCTGGTGAGCGCGATGGCCGGATCGGCCGGCGCGGATGGCGCGAGCGAGATCCGTCGGTACGGCGAGCTGCGGACGCGTACGGAGCGCACCGCCCGCGGCACCGTCTCGCTGACCGCCGAGATCGATCGCGCCGCGTGTGGTGACGAGTTCACCTGTGCGCTCGGGTTCGGACGGGTCACCACCGAAGCCGTACACCTTGCGGTCGGCTCCCTCCAGCGTGGCTTCGCCGCGGCGCGCGACCGCTACGTCGCGAGCTGGCAAGCCTGGCACGCATCGCTCACGGAGCCGAACGTCGACGGTAGCCGGCCGCGCCTGTGGAGGCGGAGCGCGACGATCCTGAAGGTGCTCGAGGCCAAGCACCCGCATGGTGGACGCGTCGCCGCGCTCGCGACCCCCTGGGGGGAGGCGCGGGGGCCGGGGATCGATGGGACCTATCACCTGGTCTGGACGCGCGATCTCATCGAGAGCGTCGGAGCCCTGCTGGCCGCCGGCGCGCGCGACGAGGCCACGCGTGCGCTGACCTACCTGGCCAGCACGCAAGCGGCCGATGGTCACTGGCCCCAGAACATGCGAATCGACGGGACCGCGGTCTGGAACCAGGTCGAGCTCGATGAGGCCGCGCTCCCGATCGTGTTCCTTCACCTGCTCCGGGAGAACGGCGTCCTGGCCGCGCACGAGGTGACCCCTCACTGGCCGATGATCCGGCGCGCCGCCGGCTACCTCGCGCGGACGGGCCCTTCGACCCCCCTCGATCGGTGGGAAGATACCGCCGGGATCACGCCGTTCACGATCGCATCGACGATCGTCGCGTTGCTGGTCGCGTCGGAGCTGGCCGAAGCGCACGGGGAGGCGCTGGCCGCCGGCGTGCTGCGCGACCTGGCTGACCAGTGGAACGCCTCGATCGAGCGCTGGCTGTATCGGCGCGGCGGTCCGCTCGCCACGAGCCTCGGGGTCGACGGCTATTACGTCCGAGCTCGAGCTCCGGGCACGCCGTTCCCGGAGCTCGATCCGCGGCACCTCCCGCCGACCGAGATCAGCCCGGATGCGCTGGCGCTGGTGCGGTTCGGCTTGCGGGCCCCGGATGACCCGAAGATCGTCTCCACCGTGCGGGTGATCGACGCGGTCCTGACCGCCGCGTTCCCCGGCGGACCGGCGTGGCGCCGCTATCCCGCGGACCAGTACGGCGAGCATCCCGACGGAGCCGCGTTCGACGGCAGCGGTGTCGGCCGGCCGTGGCCGCTCTTGACCGGCGAGCGCGCCCACTTCGAGCTCGCGCGCGGCGACCGCAAGCGTGCGGTTGCCTTGCTGGGTGCGATGGAGGCGTTCGCAGGCCCAACCGGTTGCTTGCCGGAGCAAGTGTGGGACCAGCCCGACGTGCTCGATCGGCGGCTCGTCCACGGCGGTCCGTCCGGCTCCGCAGCGCCGCTCGGATGGGCGCACGGCGAGTACGTCAAGCTCTGTCGCTCGCTCGCCGACGGCCGCGTGTTCGATCTCCCCGCGCATGCGGCCTCGCGCTACCTGTCCCAGCACACCGAGCCTCGGGCCACGCTCTGGCACGTCGGCGATCCGATCGACGATCTGATCGAGCCGATCCGCGGCGTCCTGCGGATCGGCTGCTTCGCTCCGGCGACGATCTCGTGGGCGAGCGCCGCCGGGGAGCCGCGCCGGGCGCCCACCACCGACACGGGGCTCGGCCTCCACATCGTGGACGTGACCGACACGGGGCCGCTTCGTGTCACGATTCATCATCGCGAACCTCGCGAGGGTGACGGTACGTCCCTGTGCTTTTCGACCCCTTCGAAGGGAGAACAGGAGCCCTGACCGGCATCCGGCCGAGACCGCCGTGCGAGGCCCCGGTCCAACGTGCTCGGGCCGATCGCGCAGCTCGGCGCGCGTAGTACGCTCGGCGGCGATGGCGAAGCGATCTCGGCGCTGGGCTGGCCGGCGCGAGCTGCCGCAAGAGCCCGGTCCGGGCCAGCGGCGGGTCATCGCCCTCGACGTCGAGATCGCGGGTCGCGTCCGCCGCGAGATCGAGCTTGCGCGCCTGCCCGCGGTGATCGGCCGGGGGCGCGCCTGCGATGTCCGGCTCGACGCGGCCCGCCTGGCGCCCGCGCACGTCCGGATCGACCTCGAGGGCGACCAGCTCGACGTCGTCCCGCTCGGGGGCCCGGTGTGGATCGACGGCGTGGCGATCGCAGGCCCGACGCGCGCCTCGGTGGCCGCGTCGCTCACCGCCGGTGATGCCACGCTGCACGTCCAGGTGGAGAACCGCTACCGCTTCCCGCTGCCCCGCAAGCACACGTTTTATCCACCCGGCTTCGGGGCCGCCGAGCCTGCGCCGGTGTGGCGCACTACGCTCGCCGAAGATCCCATCGAGCACGGCTTCCTCGCGCAGCTCCGCGAGGCGCCCGGCGATGACACGGTGCGCGTGGTCTACGCCGACTGGCTCGAGCAGCGTGGCGAGACGACCCGCGCCCAGCTCGTCCAGCACGAAGGCTGGCCCGACGCCATGCCGGTGGCGACCTCCGCGTGGCGCGCGATCGTCGCACCCGTGCCGATCGACGGCTGCCTCCGGGCCGGGTGTCCCACGTGGTGGCACGCGCTGTACCCCTCCGACGACGAGCGCAGCCGCGTGTGCTCGCAATGCGCGCGCGGCGTGCGGTTCTGGACGGCGGACGATGATCCGCGGGCGCGCGCGGGGCGTGACGAGCCGTTCGTGCTCGACGTCGAGCTCGCGCATCGCTACCTCGACCCAGCTCGGCTCGACGCAATCCTGCGCCGCGCCGTCGACTCGCGGTGGCGGGTCGAGCGCCGGGCCCCGCCCAGCCCCCCGGAGTGGACCGTCGAGCTGCCCGGCGGGCGCATCATCCAGGAGATCTACGCCGTCCGCCTCGACGAGCGCTTGCTCAAGATCTGCTACGGCGGCAACGACGCCGGTCCGATCCACCTGAGCCAGCCTCCGCGCTACACCTCGGCCGAGCTCGACGTGGTGGGCCTCGACGACGCGACGATCTCCGAGTGGCTCACGGCGGCGTTCGATGATCTGCCGCCCCAGCAGGTCGGCTACTCCTGATGCGGGGCGCTGTGCTTACGGGCCGCGCGGCTGCCACGCGCGGGGCCCGCGCGGCTGCTTCGCGCGGGGTTCCTCCTCGGAACCGCTCGCATAGCCGCTGGTCCCCCCGGGCGTTCTCTCCTCCGTAGTTCTTGGCAACTCGGCGAGCAGCCGATCTCGCGCGGTGTCCCAGACGCGGGTGTTGCGGCCCCAACAGCCGATGGCAATGAACCGCCGATCTGGCTCGAGACTCGAGACGAACCCACAGTTGTTGCTGACCGGCGGCGAGTTCCATCGGCGATACGGCGAGGCAGAGTCCCAGATACGCGCCGTTCCGTCCCAGCTCGCGACGACGACGCGGACACGGACGTTCACGCGACAGCGGAGACTGACCGCGCCGCCGTCCCCCGCCTATTTCTTGCCCGCCGCGGCCCGGCGCTTCATCGCCGCCGCTTTCGCGTTCGTCCCCTGGTAGATGTGGCTGACCTCGAGCGGGCTCTGAGGATCATAGGTGTGGCAGCCGAAACAGTTCGTGTTGGTCGCTGGCGCCACGTTCTGGACGAACGTCTCCATCGTCGTGTTCGCCAGCTCGAGGGACCCGCGCTGGTTGTCGAACGTGGTCGACGCCTGGCCGCCGTTGGTCCAGATCGCCCCCTCCATCTTGTAGTTCGCGAACACCGCCATCGGGCTGTCCGACGGCAGCTTGCTCAGGATCCCGTCCGGACCGACCAACTGCGCGTTCAGCGTGTCGATCGTGAACAGGTTGAGCGCGTTGCGGTTGCCGTTGGGGCCGACCGCGGGCGGCACCGGGTCGGTCCCGTCGCGATAGCTGCGGCAGACCTGGTTCGGCGTGTTGCCGGTCGGCGACGACGGCGGCGAGGAGCCCTGGTTGAACTGGTACGACCCGCAGCCGCTGTAGCCCGGGCTCGCCAGACACTGCGCCGCCGCGCTGCTGGTGAACGACCAGCCGTTCGCCGGCACCGGCTGCGGATGCAGGCAGTCCGGATCGTTCGACTTGTGCTCGAACGTCACCCAGATGAACTCGGGGTGCAGCGCCGTGTTGATCGCCATGTGGAATCCCACCAGTCCCAGCAGCAGGTTCTGCGGCCCCGAGCTGAACTGCACCGTCGCGTTCATCGTGTAATACGTCGGATCGGGCTGCTGCAGGATCTTCCACGACGTCTTGACCTCGATCGTGTTCTGCGCGAACCCCGACGACGTCGCCTGGCACTCCGTCGAGTTGTACAGGACGGCGTACAGCACGACGTTGCCATTCTGGTCGATCAGCGCGTCGCCGTTCCCGGCCTGGCCGAGCTCGGCCGGCAGCGTCGGATCGAAGTCGCCGGTCTTCGGCTTGTTCACCCGCACGAACAGCGAGCGCTTCAGCGCCTCCTTGCCGGCCAGCGGCGCCTGGGCCGCACCCCCCGACGGACAGCTCGTCTGGCCCGACGGACCGAGCACGTTGAACGTCTCGAACACGCGCGATCCGGGCGTGCTCGACGGCGACACCAGATCGAGGAACCACTGCTCGGAGAATTGGTAAAACTGGCAGAACGTCTCGTCGCCGACCGGCACCTGCGACCCGCCGATCTCGGCCGGTGGATTCGGCGCTGTCACCCAGCTCGACGACGCCGGACAGGCCGTAAGCGGTCCGTACTTATCCGCTGTCAGTTCCGCTGTCGCGGTCGCCGACTCCTTCGAGCTACCGCCGCAGCTCACGATCATCGACACCACACCAGAACACAAAACGAGACCGAACACACGGTTGTTCATATGCACTCCGTTCATATCCCTCCGGGCGAGCGCCCACGTGACCTCTGTATGCCCGATGCGTGTTCGACACAATGACAGCGCATTACAGCGACGCCCCTCCCACCGGCGCCGGCACGCCCTCTCGCGGCGATTTGCGAGGGTGGCAGCGGTGGATTCGTCGGCTTCGACGCGATGCTCTACGCGATCACTGGCCGGGTGACCGCGAATGGGGGTGGTGGCGCGAGCTGAGCGTCGATGACGAGCGGGTCCCCGGGCACCGATGGTTCATCGTCGACCACGAGCGCTGCCCCCGGCGGCCAACCGCCGCAGTCCTGGGGGGCCGGTGGCGGTGGCTCGATCGCGACACAAACCAGCGGTACGGCCGGCAACCCTGGGTATAACGGTGGTGGTGGCGGACGAGGCGGGGCGGGCGTGATCCTCGTGAAGGGCGCCGCCCCGGTAGGTGGTTCCTACCCGCCGCCGCTAACGATTGTCCCATAGAGGCTGCGGCGCGCGCTGAGAGATCCTGCTCACGATCGCCGCCGCGGAACTCGCCGTGCCAGCCGCACCGGGTGTGATCACCGCCGCTGCCACGGACCTCGGCGAGCTCGGTAGCGAGCCTCGACTCTCTCGCCGCGAGCGCTACGGCTTACCTGGCGCCGCAGGCTGGACGAGCGGGCATCCAGTTTCAGGACCGCCTGTGCCCAGCAGCTGTGCGTCCGGGTTGCCTCCGGCAACGCGGACGAGTGCCAAGTCAGCGAGCACCCGGAGCGTCTCGCGACGGATCAAGAGCTTGAGCGTTGATCTCTTCATCATCGTATGATAGGGCCTCGAATACCACCGCTGCTGAGCTCGCAGATGGTTCAGGGGGCAGCGGGTTCCGCGGCTAGGCCGGGACACATCACCTTACCTGATTCGCGCAGCAGGGCGTCGTCTCCTCCGGCCACGCGTGTGAGTTCGATGCCGGCGAGGGCTCGAAGGGTTTCGCGGCGGACCGGCAGCTTGGTGGGTTTGGTCTTCTTCATGCCGACACGATAACGCAAGCGTTCGCGTTCCGCGAAACACTACTTCGAGAGCCCTGCCTCGATCACCTGCGCGGGGAGAGGGAGCGTCCAGCGTGAGACATCCCCGGCGAAACCGCGCGTCACGATGCTGTCACCCTCGAAGTGGATCCCGATCACATGTGACTTGTGCGCTGGTAGCGTCCATAACGGACGTGCGCTGGACGCGTCCCAGAACCGTACGAGGCCGTCACCTCCCCCAGCCACGAGCATCAAGCCATCGGGGGTGATCGTGGCATCGGCAAGGAAGTCTGAGCCCCCATGAAAAATCTGATGGAGCTGGCCGGTTTTGCCGTCCCAGAGTCCGGCCGTGCCATCGGCGCCTGCGGTCACGATCGTTTGACCGCCCGCGACGAAGCGTGCTGAATACACGAACCCGACGTGACCCTCTAGCCGTGCGACGAGTCGATAGCGTTCGAGGTCCCACAACACCGGCGGGGCGGCGTTGCCGGTGAAGCTCGGGATCGTGATCAAGGTGAGGTTGTCAGGCAATGGTGAGCACCTGTGTCCAGGTCTGTGTGTCGAACACGCGGACATCATCGCCTCCGCTCGTCGCGAGCCAGCGACCATCGGCGCTGAACGCAATGGTCGGGAACTCCGACGCGTCATTGCGCAGTTCCGCGAGTGGTATGCCGGTGTCTGCATCCCAGACGTGCGCCACGGCGCCCTTCGTATCGATCGCGGCGACGAGCTTGCCGTCACCGGATATCACCGCGTCGAAGTAGCCTCGAAGCCTACCGTCGCGCCTCAGTTCGCGCATGCGCACACCACTGGCCGAGTCCCAGATCGTGACCGAGTCGTCGCCGCTCGCGGTGACGAGGCGTCTGCCATCGGAGCTGTAGCGCGCTTCGTACACGGTGCCGTGTTGAGGCAGCGTGAACAGCAGCCGGTAAGTCCGCGCGTCCCAGATCCTGGCGCATGCGTCGTCGGTCGTGACGATCTGCTGGCCGTCTGGCGAGAATGTCGCCGACCACATGTGCCCGGCAGCGGCGGTGAAGCGCGCTCGCTCGGCGAGCAATGACTGCAGCGCCCGCGCGAGCATGAACACAACCGGCGGCGAGTGATCGCCGCGCCGATACGCGTCGGTCAAGTGTTGCTGCGCCTCGCCGAGTTCGTCGTGAAGCAGCGCCTGGCGACCCTGCTCGACCTCGGCCTGCTCGGCGAGCTGCTCGGCCATGCGGTCCTTCATCACGGAGCGATACGCCAGGCCCCGACGAGGGTCGCCACGCCCCCCGCGAACAGCAGACGCCAGTGCCACCGGGTGCGCCGGGCGGCTCGCCGGCTTGCCACGACGAAGGCGGCCTCGGGATCACCGAGCGACACCGCGCCGGTGGCGTGGCGCGTCCAGCGCTCGAAGTCCGCGAGGATCTCGCCGCGCCAGAGCAGTGCGTTCGGCCGACCTCGGTCCTGCCACTGCTGCGCAGCGATCCGGATCTGCTCGCGCATGCGGGTCTTGATCTCGATCTCCGCGATCACGTGCGTCGCCAACCAGTCCCGCGCGACCGAGTCGGCGTGCTCGAGGCTGGGCGATGCCGCGGTCAGGGCCGCGTCATGGCGAACGCGCCCATCGAACAGGAACAGCTCCGCCTCCCGAACTTCCGTCGGGGCCACCACCTGCGCCAGCGGCGAAAGGTCCAGGCAGACCCGCCCGGCCTGGTCGAGCAGGATCGGGTGGCCATCGGTGAGCTCGCCGTTCGTCACGTTCACCGTCGTGCGCGGCAGGCGCCGCCGGCCGGTCCACCGCTCGGCCGCGCCGTCGCACGGCACCACGAGCACGTAGGCGAGCACGAACGGGGTCTTGCGGAGCAGCTGGGTCAGGTCGGCGATCAAGCGCACGAGCTGCCAGCGCACCGCGTCTTCGGTGACGGTGGGTTCGGTGGCCGTGTGCCGCAGGAGCGGGTCGAGCTCGTCGCTGCCGCCGGAACCCGGCGTTACCAGCGCGACCAGTTCAGGGATCGGATGGGCGCCGGGCCGGCCGGCCAGGGGGCGCACGAGCAAGCGCAGTAACCGGACGCGTTCCTCCGAGCTGAGCTCGCGCCGGTCGAGCGCCCGAACCAGCTCGAGCAGCGCCGGGTCGTCCTGGCCCGCCCGCACGCGGGCGTGTGCGGCGAGCGCCACCGCGAGGAGGTAGCGCAAGAGGCTGCGGATCAGCCCCTCGGCGATATCGCGCGCCTGGTGCGCGTTGTGCGCGTCGCCGAGCTGGGCGATCGAATCGGCGAGCGGCTGCGGCGCCTCGGCCAACCATGCATCGCGCATGTCCTGATCGATGCGCGGCAGATCCGTCTGGGTGGTGCCGATACCCGAAGCTGCGCGTAGCGCGCCGGCCAGCTCGAGCGCCGTGCGCCAGCGATCCTCCGGACGCTCGGCCAGCGCGCGCTGGAACATCTGGTCGAGCGCCGGCGGAAAGCCTCGGCCGAGCGGCGGTACCTCGCCGCGGCCGCGCATCTCGACGCGTTCGACCAAGGACATGCCCTCGAACGGCCGGCGGCCGGTCAACGCCTCGAAGGCGACCACGGCCAGGGCATAGAGATCCGCGGGCGGCCCGACGCTGACCGCGCGGTTCAACTGTTCGGGAGCCATGTACGCGGGCGTCCCGATGGCCGCGCCGTCCGGGGTCAGCCGGGACTGGCCTCCGCTCTGGGACGGCGAGCCGTCGGTCACGGTGGAGGCTCCCACCCGGAACTCCTTCAGGATCTCCTCGGGAACCTTCTCGGCCACGAGCGCCCGCATCCGCTTGACGGTGTCGGCGGTCGATTCCGGCAAGAGCTCGCCGTCGAGCAGCTTGGCCACGCCGAAGTCGAGCAGCTTGGGGAGCAGGCGGCCCGCGCGTTCGATCACCATCACGTTCGAGGGCTTGATGTCCCGGTGCACGATCCCGCGCTGGTGGGCGGTCTGGACGACCTCGGCGACGAGCTCGAAGAACGGCACGAGCTGCGGGAGCGGCATCGGGCCGTGATCGCGGAGCCAGTGCTTCAACGTGATGCCTTGCACGAACTCCATGGCGATCCACAAGAGACCATCGCCCTGTTCGACGCCAAACGCGTAGATATGCGCGGCGTAGGGGTGGTCGAGCCGCGAGGCCAGCTGCGCCTCGCGCAGGAAGCGCTGGAGCTGGGTGTCGTGGCTGAGCATCTGGCGGTGCAGCACCTTGATCACGGCCTGCCGGCCCAGCGTCGGCTGCTTGCAGCGATACACCCTGCCGAACCCGCCCTCGTCGAGGGGCTCACCGAGGACGAACTCTCCGATGGTTCGTCCGAGAAGGCTGTCGTTGCCTGTCATCCGCGCGCAACCTAACACCGGTGATCAGGAGGTTGCTTGTCTGCGCGTCAATTACGTACCAAAGAGTGAGCTCCGGATGGGAAGCATTGTCTTAAATGTAATGCTGATGCTTGCACGAACCCGATACGTTTTGGCGGAGTAGAAGCATCACGCGAAATAGCATTCTGATGCTGTCCCTTGCTGGAAGCATCGTCCACGATTCGATGCTGATGCCTGTACGCGCTTGGGCCGGCCATCGTATGCGGTACGTCGAACGCAGCGAACGCCGAACACCTGCGATGGCCCGGATCGACTCGATGCGCGGCACCGGCGGGGACGCGCGAGGTGACCGTCAGGTTCGTGGTACCGGTGACGGGCAGCTACACCTTCGCGGCGTACGATCCGGGGACGTCAACGTGTCGAATTCGACCGCCGTGATCGACCCGACCTGCGGGACGGTCGCGTCATGGGCGGGCCGTCACGGCACGGGATTTGGCGGCGGGTTGAAAACCCCGTTCCCCCGACATAAGGTGCAGCAAGACCATGAAGGTAGCGACGCTGCGCGACGGCACGAGAGACGGGCGCCTCCTGGTGGTGCGCCGTGATGGGGAAGCCGGCGCGCCATCGCCCGACGCGTGGCCGACGCTGCAGCGCGCCCTCGACGATTGGACGGCGGCCGAACCGGCGTTGCGCGCGATCGCCGGCGAGCTCGATCGCGGCGCGGTCGACGGCATCCCGATCGATCCGGAGCGCCTGGCAGCACCGCTGCCGCGGGCGTACGAATGGATCGACGGCTCGGCGTACCTGAACCACGTGATCCTCGTGCGCCGGGCGCGTGGGGCCCAGCCGCCGCCCACGCTCGAGACCGATCCGCTCATCTACCAGGGCGGCTCCGGCGACCTGCTGGGGCCGCGCGATGCGGTCGAGCAGCTCGATCCCGCGTGGGGGCTCGACTACGAATCCGAGGTCTGCGTCATCCTCGGCGATACCCCGCTCGGCACCAGCGCCGGCGACGCCGAACGCCACGTGAGGTTCGTGATGCTGGCCAACGACTGGACGCTGCGCAACCTGATCCCCGACGAGCTCGCCAAGGGCTTCGGGTTCTTCCAGAGCAAGCCCGCGACCGCGTTCTCGCCGTTCGCGGTCACGCCCGACGAGCTGGCCGCCGGCGGCGCGTGGCAGGGTGGGCGGCTCCACGGCCGCGTGCGCTCGACGTATAACGGACAGGTGATCGGCGATTGCGACGCGGGCCCCGAGATGCACTTCTCGTTCTTCGATCTCATCCAGCACATCGCGAAGACCCGGCGGTTCGCGGCCGGGACGATCGTCGGCAGCGGCACGGTGTCGAACGCCGATCGCAGCCGCGGCGTGTCGTGCCTCGCCGAGCGCCGGATGATCGAGATCATCGAGACCGGCAAGCCGGCGACGCCGTTCATGGCGGTCGGCGATCGGATCCGGATCGAGGCCGAGGTCGCCGGCCAGAGCCCGTTCGGCGCGATCGACCAGCAGGTCGTCGCAAAAGGAGCCACGCCATGAAGTTCGTCCTCCATAGTTACTGGCGCAGCTCGGCGAGCCACCGCGTGCGGATCGGCCTTGGCCTCAAGCGCCTGGCCTTCGAGTACGTCTCGATCAACATCCTGGCCGGCGAGCAGAAGGCCGACGCCTACCGCGCGAAGAACCCGATGGCCCAGGTCCCGACGCTCGAGATCACCGAGGACGACGGCGCGCGGGTCGTGCTCACGCAGTCGCTGCCGATCCTCGAGTATCTCGACGAGCGCTGGCCGGATCCGTCGATCCTGCCGCGCGATCCGTACCTGCGCGCCAAGGCGCGGGGCCTCGCCGAGATCATCAACGCGGGGATCCAGCCGATGCAGAACACGTCGACGCTCCGGCGGATCAAGAAGCTCGGCGGCGAAGATGTCGCGTGGGTTCAGCCGTTCATCGCCGATGGCCTGGCCGCGTTCGCCAAGGTGGTGGACGAGACCGCGGGCGCGTTCTGCGTCGGCGATAACCCGACGATCGCCGACTGCTGCCTCGTGCCGCAGCTGTTCGCCGCCCGCCGGTATCGGGTCGAGCTCGGCCAGGATCTCGAGCGCTTGCTGGCCATCGAGGCGCGCTGCCTCGCGTTGCCGGCGTTCGCCGATGCGATGCCGGATCGCCAACCCGACGCGGTGCCGTCATGACCAAGCTCGCTCCCCTCGGCATCACGCGCCTCGAAGGCATTCACTACTACGTGCATGACCTCGAGCGGTCGCGGCGGTTCTACACCGAGAAGCTCGACTTCGCCGAGACCTGGCGGTCGTCGCCCGAGCTCGAGCAAAAGACCGGCCAGCGCTCGGCGTGCTTTGCGGCCGGCAAGGCCACCGTCGTGTGCAGCGCGCCGATCGGTCGCCTGCCCGAGGCCACCGGGCGCGCGGCGCGGTTCCTGGCGCAGCACCCCGACGGCGTCGGCACGCTGAGCTTCGAGGTCGAAGACGTGGCGCGGACGTTCGCGCTGCTCGAGGAGCGCGGCGGCACCCCGATCGACGACATCGCGACCTGGCAGGACGACGGCGGCACGCTGCGCCAGTTCTCGATCACCACGCCGTTCGGCGACTGCACGTTCCGGTTCCGCGAGCGCCGCGGCTACCGGGCCCTGTACCCCGGCGCGGTCCCCCATCGCGGCGGCGGCGTCAACCGGTTCGGCTTCGAGCAGATCGACCACGTGACCTCGAACTTCCAGACGATGCAGCCGATGCTCCTGTGGCTCGAGCACGTGATGGGCTTCGAGCGCATGTGGGAGATCTCGTTTCACACCTCCGACGTCGATCCCAACCGCAAGACCGGCTCGGGCCTCAAGTCGATCGTGATGTGGGATCCGGTCTCGCAGACCAAGTTCGCGAACAACGAGCCGGCGCGCCCGTTCTTCAAGAGCTCGCAGATCAACATCTTCCACGAGGAGCTGCGCGGCGACGGCGTGCAGCACGTCGCGCTCACCGTGACCGACATCCTCAGCGCGGTGCGTGGCCTGCGCAGCGCCGGGGTCACGTTCATGCCGACGCCCGGCAGCTACTACGACCTCTTGCCGGCGCGGATCGCCGGCAGCGGGATCGACACGATCGACGAGGATCTCGAGACGCTCCGCGAGCTGCAGATCTTGCTCGACGGCGATCATCACCACGCGTACATGCTGCAGATCTTCCTCAAGGAGTCGGCCGGGCTGTACGGCGATCCGAGCGCCGGCCCGTTCTTCTACGAGATCATCCAGCGCAAGGGCGATCGAGGGTTCGGCGCCGGGAACTTCCGCGCGTTGTTCGAGAGCATCGAGCGCGAGCAGCAGAAGGGCGGGGGGGCCCCAAGCATTCCACCCAAGGGCGGCGCGTAATGCTCGATCGCATGCAACTCGGGGACGTCGCGCGCAAGCATCACATCCAGCTGCGCGGGCCCGACGGCGCGCTCCGCTACGAGGAGTGCTTCACGCGCGACGGCTTCGACGGGCCCTACACGATCCTCTACCACCTGCGCCGGCCGCACACGCATCGCCTGGTGCCGGCCGCGCACGGCTGGGCCGCGCCGGTCGCCGCGGCGGATCGCGCGCTCGCGAAGCGCCACTACAAGACTTCCGCGCTCGCCGGGCCGGCGGGGCCGCAGATCGACGCGCGCGTGCCGCTCCTGTTCAACGACGACCTGATCGCCGGGGTCGCGTTCCCGAGCGCCGACGATCCGGTCTACGTCGCCGACGGCGACGCCGATCAGCTGATCTACGTGCATCGCGGCGGCGGCGTGTTGCGCAGCCTCGTCGGCGATGTCGCGTTCGCGCAGGGCGACTACGTGTTCGTCCCGCGCGGGCTCCTGCACCGGTTCCTGCCCGCGGGCGAGCAGCAGTGGTTCTGGTTCTCGCTGGCCGGCGGGCTGCACATCCCCACCCAGTGGCGCAATGGCGTCGGGCAGCTTCGCATGGATGCGCCGTACTCGCATCGCGACTTCAAGCGGCCGGCGTGGCTGCCGCCGCGCGATGAGGGCATCCGCGAGCTCGTGGTGCGGCGCGGCGGCGTCTGGCACGGCTTCGGGCTCGAAGACTCACCGCTCGACGTCGTCGGCTGGGACGGCACGGTCTATCCGTGGGCGTTTCCGATCCTCGCGTTCCAGCCGCGCGTGAGCTCGGTCCACCTGCCGCCGACCTGGCACGGGACCTTCGCGGCCAGGGGCGCGCTGATCTGCAGCTTCGTCCCTCGGCCCCTCGACTTTCACCCCGAAGCCATCCCTTGCCCGTATCCCCACAGCTCGACCCACTGCGACGAGATCATCTTCTATTGCGACGGTAACTTCACGTCGCGCCGCGGCGTGGGGCCGGGCAGCATCTCGCACCATCCGATGGGCGTGCCGCACGGGCCGCACCCCGGCAGCTACGAGAAGTCGATCGGCGCGACCCGGACCGACGAGCTGGCCGTCATGGCCGACACGTTCGCGCCGCTGCGGGTGACGGCGGCGGCCCTGTCGGTCGAGGACCCCGGCTACCAGGACTCGTTCATCTAGCCAGGTTCAGCCGCGTCGAGTTGCCTGCGTAGCGCTAGCTGTGCGGTGCGCGGCACGAACATCAAGCTTCGCCGTTAATCCAGGAGCGACAGGACCTCGCGAAAGGTCGTTGCAAGCGGTACCGGTTCGTCCGTCACGAACTCTCGGAGCGTGAGCGGAGCATCGGTAAGCAGCACGACGAAAGCTAGCATGGCACACGCCGGTCTGCGTCTCGACCGGTTGGTCGTGCAGGTGCTCCGGCGTGGGGGCGCGCCGGGCCGCTCATCTGGCGCGGTACCGCTCGACGAACGCGACCATCGCGACGCCGAACTTCACGAGCAACGTGCGGGTCGAGGCGTCGGTCAGGTGGCGGTGGGCATCGAACCGATCGTGGGCGCGTGGGATCAAGACCTCGGGCTGGCTCAGGCACGGCGAGTCGCTGAACAAGAGCATCTGGCGCAGGTGGGTCTGCGCGCGGATCGTGCCGCTCATCCCGCTCGCCGCGCCGACGATGCCGACCGGCTTGCCCCGCAGCGGCGACTGGTCCGGGGGCCGCGAGATCCAGTCGAGCGCGTTCTTGAGCCCGCCGGGGATGCTGTAGTTGTACTCGGGGACGCCGAACACGACCCCATCGGCCTCGGCGATCGCCGCCTTGAGCCGGACGATGCCGGGCGGGTCGTCGAGGTCGTTGTTGAAGATCGGCAGGTTCAGATCGTCGAACATCGTCATCCGCGCCGGCGCCGGGAGGGCGTCGCGGACCTCGTCGAGCAAGGCTCGGTTGAGCGAGGACTTGCGCAGGCTGCCGCAGATCCCGAGGAGCGCCACCATCCGGACGAACCTACCATCAATGGCGCCGGTCAGGCCGGCATCGGGCGGCACCGTGCGCGGCCGACGTTACTTTCGTCCCGGCACGCGTATGGTAATCATGGGTATGTTCTTCAGCTCGAAGAAGCTTCGCATGCCGACCGCCGAGGAGGCGCCGCCCGGCCGCACGACCGCCATCGAGGTGAGTGATACGCACTTCGTCAACGGCCACCCCATCGAACCGCCGCCGTCCTTGGGCTTGCAACGCGCCATGTTCGGCATGGGTTGCTTCTGGGGGGCCGAGCGTAAGTTCTGGCAAACCCCCGGGGTCTACGTCACGTCGGTCGGCTATGCGGGCGGGTTCACGCCGAACCCGACGTACGAGGAGGTGTGCTCCGGCATGACCGGACACAACGAGGTCGTCGAGGTGCTGTTCGATCCGAACCTGACCACCTACGAGAAGCTGCTCACCGTGTTCTGGGAGAGTCACAATCCCACCCAGGGGATGCGGCAAGGCAACGACGCCGGCACGCAGTATCGCAGCGGGATCTACGCGTACAGCTCCATGCAGCTCGAGGCCGCCGAAGCGTCGAGGGCCGCGTACGGCAAGCGACTCGCGGCGGCCGGGTACGGGCCGATCACCACCGAGATCGACACCGCGCCGGTGTTCTACTACGCCGAGGATTATCACCAGCAGTACCTCGGCAAGAACCCGAACGGCTACTGCGGGCTCGGCGGAACCGGCGTGTCGTGCCCGATCGGGACGGGCATGGCGGCGGTCGCGAAGTAGCCGCCCGCGCCGGTCACGGGTTATCGAGGAACGGGTAGCGCCAGTCGGTCGGCGGGACGAAGGTCTCCTTGATCGTGCGGGCGGCGACGAACCGCAATAAATTCATCGCCGAGCCGGCCTTGTCGTCGGTGCCCGACGCGCGCGTGCCGCCGAACGGCTGCTGGCCGACGACCGCGCCGGTCGGCTTGTCGTTGATGTAGAAGTTGCCGGCGGCGTCGCGCAGGGCGGTCGTGGCCTCGACGATCGCCCCGCGATCGCGCGCGAAGATCGCGCCGGTCAGCGCGTACGGCGAGGTGCGATCGACGAGCGAGAGCGTCTCGTGCCACGCGGCGTCGGGATAGACGTGGAGCGTGACGATCGGCCCGAAGAACTCGTCGCGCATGTGGCGCACGGTCGGATCTTCGGTCGTGATCAGGGTCGGCTGGACGAACCAGCCCTCGCGGCCATCACAGCCGCCTCCGGCGACGACCTTCATGCCCGGGGTCTCGCGCGCCTCGGAGATCGCGGCCTGGTGCTTGTCGAACGCGCCCTGCTTGATGACCGCGCCCATGAAGTTCGAGAAGTCGGAGACGTCGCCCATCTTGATCGACTTGATCGTATCGATCAGCGTGTCCTTCATGCGATCCCACACCGACTTCGCGACGTAGACGCGGGAGGCGGCCGAGCACTTCTGGCCCTGGTACTCGTAGCCGCCGCGCACGATCGCGGTCGCGAGCGCCTGCGGATCCGCCGACGCGTGGGCGAGGATGAAGTCCTTGCCGCCGGTCTCGCCGACCAGCCGCGGGTAGCTCTTGTAGCGGTCGAGGTTCTCGGCGACGCGCTTCCACATCATGCGGAACACGTCGGTCGAGCCGGTGAAGTGGATGCCGGCGAGCGCCGGGTGATCGAGCACGACGTTCGTGCTGCCGTGGGGCAGGCCGGGGATGAAGTTGACCACGCCGGGCGGCAGGCCGGCCTCCTCGAGGAGCTGGTAGATCTGCCACGCGGCGAGCAGCTGCGCCTCGGCGGGCTTCCACACCACGGTGTTGCCCATGAGCGCCGGGGCCATCGGCAGGTTGCCGGCGATCGCGGTGAAGTTGAACGGCGTCAGCGCGAACGTGAAGCCCTCGAGCGGCCGCAGCTCGGTCATGTTCCACACGCCGGGCGCCGAGTTGGGCTGGACCCGGTAGAGATCCTGCGCGAACTGGACGTTGAACCGCCAGAAGTCGATCAGCTCGCACGCCGAGTCGATCTCGGCCTGGTGCGCGGTCTTCGACTGGCCGTGCATCGTGGCGGCGTTCATCCGCGCCCGCCACGTCGTCGCGAGCAGCTCGGCGGCGCGCAGGAGCACCGCGGCGCGCGCGTCCCAGGACAGCGCGCTCCACGCACGGCGGGCATCGAGCGCGGCCAGGATCGCGCGCTCGGCGACCTCCTCGGTGGCGGCGTGAAACCGCGCGACCACGTGCTTGTGGCGGTGCGGCATCACGACCTCGCGGATCTTGCCGGTCAGGATGCGCTGTCCACCGACGACGCACGGGATCTCGACGACCTCGCCCTCGATCGCAGCGAGGGCGGCCTTCAGGCGGGCGCGCTCGGGGCTCCCGGGTGCATAGGCGAGGATCGGCTCGTTGACGGGTGTCGGGACGTTGACGATCGCGTCGTGCATGGCGGACGTGTACCACGCCGGCCTCGCCCTGATCGCCGTGACCGCATGCGTTATCGTAGGGCGCGATGCGGCTCCGCACACCGTGACGGCGACTTCTCCGCGATCACTGCCGCAGGAGCTCGCGCGCGATGCCGGTGCCGCGCTGCTCGGCAAGCTGCGCGCCCTGCCTCGGACCTGCGCGGCCGCGTGACCTAGCGAGCCGTTACCTTCACGGGGTGAGCTGGATGTGCAGGAACGCCAGGATCTGACGCACCAGCGCGCGCGTCGTGGCAGAATCATCGACGAGGTCGAACGAGTGCGGGCCGGTGGGGTGGTTGGCGAGCGTGACCGGCAACTCGCGGGCGAGCGCCGCCGTGACGAAGCGATCGATGTTGGCGGTGATGCCGGGCATCTCGTCGCGGCCCGCCCGCGCGAGGAACAGCGGAATCGCCGGCAGCTTGTCGAGCGCGAACGTGGGCGCCGCGAAGCGGAACATGGCGGCCGCGCGCGCGGTCTCGGTCCCACCGTCGAAGTCGCCCATGTAGCCGTAGCACAGCACCGCGCAGCGAACGCCCTCGAGCAGCGACATTGCCATCGGCACGTTGCCGGAGCACGCCCAGATCGCGATCCGCTGATCGTCGATCCCGAGCGCCGCGGCGTTGGCGCGCAGGTAGGCGAGCACCGCGTGCGCGTCGTTCGCCTCGTGGTTCGTGTAGGTCACGCCGATCATGCCCGACGCCGCGACCAGGCGTGCCCACGACACGTACGACGCCATGTCCTTCAGCTTGCAGCCGAACACCTGCTCGCCCCCAGGATCGGCATAGCCGGACACGAACACCACGGCGGGCAGGCGACCGGTCGCGCCCGGCGGCGTGTACACCTCGATCACGCGCGCGTTCGCATACGTGACCTCGCGCGTCGTGACGTCGGCCATGCCGGGCATGGTGTAGAGGACGGGCTTCAACGTCATCGGGTGGCGCTTCACATCGGTCATCGGCGATCTCCGGTCGACCGGCCGAGTATCGCCGAGGTTTCGCGACCGCGTCCACCCGCGTGATCTCCCGGACCGACCGTTGTCGTCGGGTGGCGGCGGCGGCGGCGACGGGGAGTTGCATGTCCGGGGCGCCGGGTCGTACGCGGTCGCCGGCCGCGCGCGCTCCACGCCGGGCGGGCCCGCGTGCCACAATGCCGCCGTGAATCCGTACCAGCTCGCGATCGGCCAGACCGCCGGCTTCCTCACCGAGGTCTTGCGCGGCCGGCACCGCATCCTGGAGGTCGGCTGCGGGCGGGGCGAGGTCGCCCGCCGGCTCGGCGCGGCCGGGTTCCACGTCGTCGCCATCGATCTCCAGCTACCGGAGCGCGCGACGGCGCCGAACGTCACGTTCCTCGAGCGCGACTTCCTGCGGTTCGATACTGAACCGTTCGACGCGATCGTGTTCACCTCGTCGCTGCACCATATCTCGCCGCTCGAGGCGGCGATCGATCGCGCGCATCACCTGCTCGCCCCGTCCGGGCTCCTGGTGGCCGACGAGTTCGATCTCGATGCGCCCAACACCGCGACGCTGCGCTGGTACTACGACGTCCAGGAGTTGCTCGCCGCGGCCGATATCTTTCCGCGCGAGCACGTCGACCCGCCGGGGAGCAACGTCCTCGGGCGCTGGCGGACCGCCCATACCCACGAGCCGCCGCTCCACACCGGCGTCGCGATGCGGCGCGCGATCGCCGATCGGTTCGATCTGCGCGATGTCCACGGCGCCGCGTACCTCTACCGCTACGTCACGAAGCACCTGCCGCACGACACGCGCGGCGTCGCGCTCGCGCAGCACATCTACAGCACGGAGCGCCGCGGCATCGCCGACGGCACGCTCGCCGCCGTCGGCCTGGGCATCGTCGCCGTGCGCGCCTGAATCATTGAGGCCGATCTGACCGAAATGACTTGTACACGATAACAACTGTGGTCCATAAAAGGACATGGGAAAGGTGGTTTCTGAGTACAATCTTCTGTCCTATCGGTCGCGGTTCATCGCCGCGGTCAGCGAGGGACTGTCGGACACCGAAGCCGGGCGGACCTTTGATGGTGAACAGGTGTTTGCCGAACTGCTGCGCGAGCTCAGGCGCAAGAACCCGCGCAAAGCTCGGCCTCGAACTCCTCGAACTCGAGTGAGCGACCTGCGCGTCGCTCGGCGCGGTCGCCAGACGTAAAAAGGCAGTTTACTCGCGGTCGAGGTACGTGTAGCCGATCATGCCCTGGCGGAACCGGTTGATCAGCGTGCGGCTCTCCTCGATCGTCAAGAGCTTCTTGCGCAGCGCCTGCTCGACGCTGTTGCGCAGCCGGCCGAGCAGGTCCGACGGCGAGTAGTCGACGAACGCGAGGACCTCGCTGACGGTGTCGCCGGCGACGACCTCCTTGACGTCGTACTCGCCCTCGGGCGACAGCTGGACGTGCACCGTGTTGGTGTCGCCGAACAGGTTGTGGAGGTCGCCGAGGATCTCCTGGTAGGCGCCGACCAGGAAGATGCCGAGGTAGTAGTCCTGGCCTTCGGTCTTGGGGTGCAGCTCGAGCACGTGCTTGACGTCGCGCAGATCGATGAACGAATCGATCTTGCCGTCGGAGTCGCACGTGATGTCGGCGAGCGTCGCGCGCCGGGTCGGCTCCTCGTTGAGCCGGTGGATCGGGCAGATCGGGAACAGCTGATCGACCGCCCAGGCGTCGGGCACCGACTGGAACATCGAGAAGTTGCAAAAATAGGTATCGCTGAGCGCCTTCTCGAGCCCCTCGAGCTCCTCGGGGACGTGGTCGCGATTGCGCACCAGCATCAGGACCTTCTCGCAGATCGCCCAGAACAGATTCTCGCACAGCACGCGGTGCTCGAGGGACAGGTGGCCCAGGTTGAACAGCTGGAGCACCTGATCCTTGTACTCGACGGCGTCGTGGTAGGACTCGAGCAGGTTCTTCGCGCTGACGCTCTGGTAGGTCTCCCACATGTTGGTGACCAGCGGCGGGGCCGGGCGCACGAGCTGCTGCGGGACATGGGTGTTGAACTCGGTCACGCCGAGCACGTTGACGACGAGCACCGAGTGGTGGGCGGCGATCGCGCGGCCGGACTCGCTGACGATGTTGGGGTGAGGCACCTGGTCGGCGTCGCAGATCTCCTTGATCGCGTAGACGACGTCGTTGGCGTACTCCTGTATGGTGTAGTTCATCGACGACGCGAAGTTGGTCTGCGAGCCGTCGTAGTCGACCCCGAGGCCGCCGCCGACGTCGAGGTACGACAGGCCCTTGGCGCCCATCTTGTACATCTCGACGAACAGCCGGCCGGCCTCGCGCAGCGCGTTCTTCACGCTCTTGATCGCCGAGATCTGCGAGCCCAGGTGGAAGTGGAGCAGCTTGAGGGTCTCGATGTCGCCCCAGGTCTTGAGCTTGCCGACCGCGTCGACCATCTCGGCGGCCGACAGCCCGAACTTCGAAAAGTCGCCGCCGGACTGCTCCCAGCGGCCGGCGCCGCGCGACGACAGCCGGGCGCGGATGCCGAGCGACGGCTTGATCTTGACGCGCTCGCTGACGCGGTGGATGTTGTCGAGCTCGGTCGGCTTCTCGACGACGAGGATCACCGTCTTGCCCATCTTCGACGCGAGCAGCGCGGTCTCGATGTACTCCTCGTCCTTGTAGCCATTGCAGATGATGATCGATTCATCATCCTGGTGGATCGCCATGATCGCGAGGAGCTCGGGCTTGCTGCCCGCCTCGAGGCCGTAGTGGAACGGCCGGCCGAACTCGATGATCTCCTCGACGACCGTGCGGTTCTGGTTGACCTTGATCGGATACACCCCGCGATACTGGCCGCCGTAGCCGTACTCGCGGATCGCGCCGGTGAAGGCGCCGCACAGGAGCTCGATCCGGGCGCGCAGGATGTCGCTGAACCGGAGCAAGATCGGCAGCTGGATGCCGCGCGCGACCAGCTCGTCGATCAGCTCCTTCATGTCGATCGCGCCCGGGGCGCCGAGCTGGATGACGCTCGGCGGGGAGGCCGGGGCGACCTCGGGGATCGGCCGCGGCGTGACGATCAGGTTGCCCTGCTCGTTGACCCCGAAGTAGCCGCATCCCCAGCGCGGGATGTTATATGTATCGTTCGCGTCAGTGGCGGTCCACCGGCGCAACGGATCGTGGGCGATGAGTGCCTTGGCGCGGGCCATGTTCGATCATGCACTTACGCACAATTCTGGGGCCATGCAACGGAAATTGCAGGCTGTTTGCCCCGCCGGGATCAGGCGACGAGCCACGATCCGCGCGGCCGTGGCAAGGGCCGGCGGCCACGCGTGCGCTCGTCGAGATCGTCCGATTCCTTACCCCGGCAGCTGGCTTCGGTGCCGCGGGCGAGCCGGCGCGCGGGCCGCGTGGGCTCGGCGAGCGAGGGCAACGAGGCCGGTAACGAGGCGGGTAACGAAGCGATCGACGAGGCGGGTGACGAGGCGATCGAGTGGGGTTCGGTGGCAGGCGCGTCGTCGGGCGTCATCGTCCGCGGCTCGGGGGTCTCGCCGAACAGGCTGTGCATCAGGCGCCGGATCGCGCCGGGACCGCCGATCCAGCCCTGCAGGGCGGCGACACGCTCGAGCGCGTCGATCATCGCCGCCGCCGACGCGAACCGCTCGTCGGGAGACAGCGCGAGCGCGGTGTGGATCACCTGCTCGAGCTCGCGCGGGTAGTTCGCGACCAGATCGCTCGGCGCCAGGTAGTCGCCGCGGACGACCGCGACCATGCGCGCGAAGTCGGTCCTGCCATGGAAGCACTGCGCGCCGGTCGTCAGCTCGTAGAGCACGACGCCGAGCGCGAACACGTCGGTCCGGAGATCGACCGGCTCGCCCAGGCACTGCTCGGGGGACATGTAGCTCGCCTTGCCGCGGACCACGCCGGGCGAGGTGTGCACCGAGGCGATCGTCGTCGTCGCGATGCCGAAGTCGACCACCTTCACCGAGCCGTCGTGGCCGACCATGATGTTGGACAGCGAGACGTCGCGATGGACCAGCCGGAGCGGCTTGCCGTCGGGGCCGCACCGGCGGTGCGCGTGATCGAGGCCCGCGGCAGCGGCGCACACGATCGAGATCGCGGTCGGCAGCGGCAAGGCCCGGCCGGCGCGCTGGGCGGCGGCAAGGATCTCGCGCAGATCGGCGCCGTGGACGTACTCCATCGCGAGGTAGTGCTGGCCACACGCCACGTCGACCTCGAGCACCGCGGCGATGTTGTGGTGGCAGAGCATCGCGACCAGGCGCGCTTCATCGAGGAACATCGCGCGCGCCTCGGGATCTGCCGCGCGGGCTCGGTTCAGGACCTTGATCGCGACGTGGCGCTCGAACTGGCCGGGGCCCACGTGGCGGGCGAGGTAGACATCGGCCATGCCACCCTGCGCAAGGGGACGGACCAGCTCGTAGGTTCCGAGCCGGTTCGAGAGCGTCAGGGCCGAGCCCACCGTCATCGTGTATTGCTACGCACGACAGTATCGATCAGATTCCCACTACTTAGGCTCCTACAGATCCAGGTACTTGCACGCAACTCCCGGAGGCCTCTCGTGAGCGCACTTACACCTTGCGGCCACGTGCGGTTCGGATAGATTCGCCGGTCCACGCATGGGCAACGAAGTCGCGAAGGGCAGCCCGGCCGCGAGCATCATCGCCGAGGAAGAACGCCTCTACGGCCAGGTCCAGGCGCGGGTCGCGCTCGGTGAGGAAGCCGACGGGCGCCCGCAGGTGGGCGCCGGCGACCTCGATGGTGATCTGCTGTCGCTGCGCGACCAGATCGCCGAGGCTCGCCCCGAGGATCTGCCGCCGCTCATCGAGCAGATGACGCGCCTGGCGGCCCTGCGCGCCCGGCTCGGTGGGGGCAAGCAGCTGCCGGTCGACATCACGTCGCCGTATTTCGCGCACATCCGCCTGCGCGAGCACGGCAAGGCCAAGGACGTGCTCGTCGGCAAGCGCGGCTTCATCGATCGGCAGTCCAACGTCCAGATCGTCGATTGGCGCAATGCTCCCGTGTCGCGGATCTACTACCGGTACGAGGAAGGCGACGACTACGAGGAAGAGATCGCCGGCCGGCGCGTGGAGGGCGTGGTCGAGGCTCGCCGCAACGTCTCGATCGCCCGTAGCAACCTGCGGAGGATCGGCACGCCGCAGGGCACCTATCTCAAGGACGCGCGGGGCACCTGGGTCCAGGCGGTCGGCCAGATCGCGCCGGTCCTCCACGGCGGCATGGGCAAGGCCGCGCGCCCGACCGCCGCCGGCGGCGCCAAGGGTACGCTGGGGATTCACCACGGCGCGGCCCGCGCCGACAAGGCGTTGCCCGAGATCGCCGCGCTGATCGACAAGGAGCAGTTCGAGCTCATCACGCAGCCGTCGAGCGGGATCGTCGTGATCCAGGGCGGGGCCGGCTCGGGCAAGACCACCGTCGCGCTGCACCGGATCGCGTACTTGAACTTCCAGGACGGCAAGCGGTTCAAGCCGAGCAACACGCTGTTCGTGGTTCCGTCACAGGCACTCGTGCGCTACGTGAGTGGGGTCTTACCGTCGCTCGGCGTCGCCGGTGTGCCGGTCGTCACGTATACCGGCTGGGCGCGTTCGACCCGGATGCGCTGCTTGCCGGATTCGCCGACCAAGTACAATGCTGATCCCCCCGAGCAGGTGTCGCGGGTGAAGAAGCACCCGGCGCTACTCCAGATCCTCGAGATGTGGGTCAACGAGCAAGTGAACCAGATTACCGCCGAGCTCGCCGAGCTCGCCGGCGGCCGAGCGATCGCGCTGGAAGAGTGGCACCGGCTTCGCGGGGGCTCGCGTACGCAGCGTGCCCTGGTGCCCTGGCTGGCCGCGTTCGCGAGCTGGGTCAAGAAGGCCGAGCTCGAACCTAACCAGCGGATCGCGCTCGAGGGCCTGGTCAAGCGCTGGAAGAAGCGCGCCGACGATTGTGTGCTCGACTGGGCGGAGCTCTTGACCGATCCGGCCCAGCTGGCCCGGGGGTTCGCGGCGTTCTCGGCGGCGGGCGACGTGAGGCCGTCCGACATCGATCGGCTGGTCGCGTGGATGCGCCGCCAGCTCGCGAAGCCCGAGAAGGCGCCGGTCGACGAGGAAGGCAACCCGATCCTCGACTCGGAGGGCCAGCCGCTCGGGATCGACGAGGAGGATCCAGCGGGTCGGTTCGACGACGAGGATGATCCGATCCTGCTCCGGCTCATCCAGCTGAAGCGCGGCGGCCTCGCGCCGCCGGGGGGCGACGTGATGAGCTGGCAACACGTCGCGATCGACGAGGCCCAGGATCGCTCCGCGCTCGAGATCAAGGTGCTGCTCGAGGCCGTGCATGCCCCCGACGATGATCCGGCGAAGCGCTCGGTCACGATCGCCGGCGACACCGCGCAACGCCTGGTGTTCGACAATAACTTCGCCGGGTGGGCCGAGCTGCTCGCCCAGACCGGCCAGCCCGCGATCGTGCGCCCGCTCAAGCTGTCGTATCGCTCGACCGCCGAGGTGATGCTGCTCGCACGCGAGATCCTCGGCCCCGAGCTCGCGCCCGAAGAGCCGCTCGCGGCTCGGCCCGGCGAGCCCGTCGAGCTCCACGAGTTCGGCGATCTCGGCGAGGCGGTCGCGTTCCTTGCGGACGCGCTGCGCAACCTGATGGCGCGCGAGCCGACCGCGTCGTGCGCGGTGATCTCGCGTCACCCCGAGCAAGCCGACGCCTACTTCGAAGGCCTGCGTCGCGCCGAGGTGCCGGCCCTGCGCCGCGTTCGCCGCGACGAGTTCAACTTCCAGCCCGGCGTCGACATCACCGACATCGCCCAGGTGAAGGGGCTCGAGTTCGACTACGTGGTCATGGTGGACGTCAACGCGGCGAGCTACCCGGATCAGCACTGGGCTCGCCACATGCTCCACATCGGGGTCACCCGGGCAGCCCACCAGCTCTGGCTGGTCTCCACCGGGGAGCCGAGCCCGCTGATTCCCGCGGCCTTGCGCGACGGCGGAAGGATGGGGATCAGTTGAGATGACGCCGCCTTAGGAAAAACTCGCTCATCGAGGTAGAAGTGCAGGGCTATTTTGCGGTATATGGGGATGCTTCGAGAGTCATGAATCGCCTACAGTTTGGGATACCACTCGTAGTATTTGTTTGCTTGGTTACCCACCTAGAGCTGAATGTGACAATCATCACGACGGATCAATTCTCATATTGACCGTATCTGCTGCTTCACCGCTTCGATGAACGAGCCTCGGACAGTCGAGGTTCGAGACCATGTGCATGTTGTCATTTTAGGATGAGCTCGACGCCAGTAGGATTGCTTCTCATCGTTGGAGCTCTGCCAACGGTGCCGTGACCGAGATCTCGTCATTGATGCAAAGGCGAACTTCCTCATTCTGCATGAGGGCCACTCGGAATGAGGCACGATCTCCGACTTGGATCGTTTTCTCGAACACTGTGTGCAGCCAGTGGAGCCATTGCAGATCTCGATGAGAGGTCGCCAAGATCCCCGTCGGGGGCGTTACAGTTGGTTTTATCGAGATCTAACTGAATGACGGTTTTTTGATAGTCGCCACAGATTCTTGAGGGACCCGAAACACAGATTCTTGAGGGCCCTGAAAACATCGTTGTAGGCGGCGGCGAGATGTGCAAAGTAACGGACGCATCGCATCGCACGAATCGCTGATCAGAGACCGGATTCATTTCAAGTGATCATGAGCTCACCGCCCAGCATCGCCCCCGGCGAGCGCAGCTTCTCGACGAGGAGTTGCCGCCTGCCGCGCGTCCTCGCGATGCGGCCGGCGCGCCGGGCCACGTGTCACAGGGTCGCGACGTGGGCGCAGTGCGCCACCGAGATCAACATTGTCGATAAGCTCGAAAACGGCGATCTCGAGATGATTGGCAATGTAGACCGCACCCCACGGGCGGTGAATTTTATGGTGGGGTCAATCGACCCTGCCCACCTGGAACCATGCGGACTGATGTGGGATGGGCGCTGTGCGCAACATGGTGCACAACTTGCTGGGTGGGCCCGCAAGGAAGTTCAGCCGGGGCATCGTTGCCGCGGCGCGGCGCTTCGCGGCATGCCAAATCGTCATGAGATCAGAAACCACCTTCACGTGTCCCGCCCGGTATCGCGGCTGGACGCGCGGGTCAGCGACCGCGGCGGCATGACGGTATGCGGTTATCCGCTGCCACCGCGGGACGGCGTGGCCGTGACCAGCCCGCTGTGGGGGAGCCAGCGATGAGGCTCGCCGTTGCAGCGAGTGCGCTGTGCGCCGCGCTGGTCGTGGGTGCCTGCGGTTCCAGCCCCGCACCGGCCGATGCGCCTGCGGGAGCGGCCACGCTCGCCGCGATCCGCGCTGAAATTTTCAGCGGCACCTGCGCGTTGGGCAGCTGCCACGCCAGCCCGACGCTGGCGGCCAAGCTCGACCTCCTGGATAACGGCGTCTGCCACTTGCTGGTCTCCCATACGTCCTGCCTGTTCCCGGGCAAGTTTCTCGTCCTCCCGGGCAAGCCGGAGATGAGCTTCCTCATGGACAAGCTGCGCGGCACGGCGCTCGCGGGAACCCCGGATCCTGGCTGCGCGGCCACCAACGAGCGGATGCCAACCGGCCTGCCGGCGCTGCCCGACAGCAAGATCTCGCAGATCGAAGCGTGGATCAAAGCGGGCGCCGACTGCGGCGGTGATATCGGCCCCGACGCGGGGATCGACGCGGGCGTGAGCCTGGCGAATGTGGTGTCGATGACCGCGGGCTCCACGACGCTCCAGGTCGGCGGCATGACCCAGGTGACCGTCACGCTGAATCACGGCGCGCCGCCGGGCGGCCAGTTGCTCATCCTCAATAACTTCGATAGCGATGATCCCTCCGTTCTCGGGTTTCCGGGCTCGTTCCAGGTTGCCGAAGGAGTCTCGTCGCTGATGTTCGACGTCACGGGCAACAACGTGGGCTCGGTAACGCTCACGGCATCGTCGGGAGGGAGCTCGCAGCAGCTCCTGTTCACGGTGATGTGATGAGCCCCACGCTGTCAAATGAGATGCATTCAATGGCGCAACCCGTCAAGGTGCTCCCCACACATCGCCTTCAGGTGATGGGTAGCCAGCCAAGAATCTGTAGTAATAGTAATCCGGCTTATGGAACCACTGTCGACCTGTCACGTACCTTGTTCGACAGAAAGATATCTCGACTAGCTTCCCGCTCGATGTTGTGTTTCGCGGTCAGCACCACCTTGCCGGCTTGCGGGGCATGGTGGATCTGATCACAACGCCGCGCTGCCCTGACCTGGTAGCCCGGTGAGCACAACATCACCAAGACTGGCGTTACGGCGTGGGGGTATCAGGCTACTCCTGCGTCGAGCAACTACATGCTCTAGCCAAGAACGGATGGACACGCAATGCAATTGACCAGATGGATGTGGACCCTCGGAATTCCGGCCGTGATCGCGGGATGCGCGACCGGAGACGAGCCAAACCTCGGTAAGACCGATCTACCTCTCTTCAGCACCCAATCAATACAGGGCCACCTGGCGGGCGAGGGCATCATCGATTTCGGTACGACCGTATTCGCCCAGAACCCGACCACGCTCCTGGAGCCCCTCGACTTCCACCGGTACGAGTTCCAGGCGCATGCCGGCGGCAACGTGACGATCACGACGACGGCCAGCTCGTGCGGCGCCCCCGACACGGTGATCGACTTGTTCACCGAGGACGACCTCGCCGCCGGCGGAACGCAGCTCGTCGAGGCCGACGATAGCGGTCTGGCGTGCGCCCTCGACTCGCGGATCTTGAACTTCACGCTGCCGCAGGACGGTACCTACGAGCTCATCGTGAGAAGCTTCCAGCAGGCAGGCAGCACCAACGGGCACTACACGCTGACGATGACCTGCAACAACAACGCGTGCGCCCTGGCCGGCGCGCCGAACAAGAACACCGTTCGGCTCAGCCAGGCGACCATCGACAGTGGCGGGATCAACGCCGCGGATGTCTTCGATGTCGGTGACTTCACGTTCGAGCACATCTTCACCGTCGCCGAGGGTCTGGGCAACGCGCTCGCCGGCGCGCCGGGGAACGGCACGGCGCGCCCGGCCTTCCGCAACATCCCCAACAACGTGCACTTCGCGGCGTTCGGCGCGCCGGAAGCCCAGAG